>Ga0207758_1000200_pt1 | contig 8667 bp, 10 predicted proteins | sample LuqExpMetageno12_FD_187770 | JGI IMG/M metagenome (GOLD analysis project Ga0207758, IMG submission 187770) | Tropical forest soil microbial communities from Luquillo Experimental Forest, Puerto Rico - Sample 12 (SPAdes) | ecosystem: Environmental > Terrestrial > Soil > Tropical forest ... | reverse complement strand
TCCCCGGCGGCTCGAAACTTTTATCTCATATGATTAGAACGCTGCCTCGACAATCCGCATTGCTGCAAGGAGCGCCATACCCTTGTGGCCCATCTTGAGTGGACCTAGCGAGGATGAATAGGTTGTGTGGTCACTAAGCACTGTGTCGGCTGCTGTGTCTATTCGGTTTGCTTAACGGCGCTGGTCGAAAATGTTTCCGCCGAAAGATCGGGTTTGTCCGGTGCTAATTCGTCGGCGGCTGATCGATAAGTTTCTGCCAGACTAAGCAGGTGCGTGCGACGGGCCGGTTCACGATTGGCGGCAGCTGTAAGTTCCTGTGCCCGTTGGCGCAGCATGGTTGCACGTCGAACGCTGTCCACATCGGTCATTGTTACTTCCTCCGAGGGTGTGGCCACCGCCGACACTACTTGCTGCATTTTTGATTCCGCCATCGTGCCACCATCCGACGGAAGACTTTGGGACTGCGTCGCGGCAAGTCCTATCCCACCGATAAAGGCGAGCGCATTCACACAGGTGATGTTCATTAGCATCCTCCGGTGAAAGGGGCGCAAAACTTGAATTGTGGATTCACGCTAAAGGTACTGTACTCTGGGTACTTTCACGCCTTTCCAATCTGCTGCACGCGCAATAGCTCCAATGAAGGATGAAATTTTTCTACAAACGACTGAAATCAAAACCGTGTTACAACGTCAGATAATTCTGACATGGATTGATTTTGATTGCCCCGGGGGCAGTAACAACTATACCTTGGTGTAACTCAGCAATACGCCCGCCCAATTTCTTCAAGCCAAAAATTGCGGTGTGATGCTTTGGTGCTCTTCTTTTAATCACGGGAGGCAAACATGGCAAAAGGTGATGAACCTTTTACGGGCATCAGTGAGATGATGACGCAGAATTTTGAGCAAACTCGCAAGGCGATGGAGAAATATGCTGATTTGTTCGAAAAAGGCATAAAAGCCTCACCGTGGCTTGATGCCGATCTAAACAAGAAAATGCAGAGCTATATTCAGAAAAATATTGCTACTGCGAACGAGTTTATACGGAAGCTATCCGAAGCTAAGGATGCCCAAACTTTCTGGCAGATTCAGACGGATTTTATGCAGACGCAATGGAAGGCGTTAAGTGAACAAATGAAGGACCTTGGCGAGACAGTAACGAAAAATGTGACGGGTGCATTCAAGGATGTTGCAGCTTGATTTTGCATGCAGCAAGTTAATGGCCGGTTTGTAAGATCATCACCGCCAACCTGCCCCGATCAATCTTGGTCGGGGTTATTTGTTGCGTAATGAAATTTGCGCCGGGGCAGCGCAAAGCCTGGAGAGGCTAAAAAAAGCTCTATGATGCCAACTGCGGCAGGGTGAGTGACTTAAAAAGGCAGATTGAGGTCCATCACATCGGCTTTTGAAATTTCAGAACGAATTCGTCGACCTTGATCGGGGAGCGGAAAACAATCGCAGTACGCGGATCATCGGGATTGCGGAGGAAGTCTGCATCGGCCACGAACTTGAAGCCGGCTGCCTCAACCTCAGAGCGCACTGTGGTTTCGGCGATGCGGTGATACGTCTTCCCGACATTTGCACCATCTTCCGGGCGCGCCGAATGATCGGCGATCACCAAGAAGCCACCCGGCTTCAACGCGGCAAAAAGCGCTTTGTTCATCTTGCCTCGGTCGACGTCCATATACGTCGTGTCGTGATAGTTGAAGAAGAACGTGATTAGGTCTAGCGGAGGCAACCCGGTCGCCGGATCGTCATAGGAACGGATCTGGCTAACGGCATTGATCATCGCCGGCGTCTTCAGCCGCGTTTCGAACTTTTCCACCATCTTGTCGTTCTGCCCCCAGACCTTGCCGGTCGGACCGACTGCGCGCGCCATCAATTCTGTGCTGTAACCGGCCAGGGCACCCATATCGAGCACAAGCCAACCAGTCTTCGGCCCGGTAAAGGTGAGGAGTTTGAGAGCTTCTCGCCTTTTATCATTCTGCCGGTCGGCCTCGGTGCGGTCCGGCGCGGCGAGGAGTGCAGCATAATCCTGCGCGCGGACAACGGTGGTCCCTGCGACCTGAAAGATCGCGAGTACGAGAACGACGATGCTCCACACTGCGCTGACACGACGAAAAATTGTGGCGGCGGCCATTACTATTTCTCCGGTTGGTCTAACGAAGCCACGCACAGCGGCCGTGACAACGAGGCGACGCCATTGCTCCCATCATTGCGGACGCGGTTGCAGGCAGGTCGGAATTCAAGAATCTGACGACAATACGCGTGCATCGAACATCCTTTTTTAGAGCGCAGTGACAGCCCTCATCGTCACCGGTATTTTAGGAATTTTGACCCGCATAGGCAGGAACGTGCCGTTGGGTTTTGGCAGCCCACTACTTCTAGAGCATACCACGCTCCGCCCGAACTACGTTCGCATGCCTATAATCAAAACCGCACTCGCAGACGAATGTCATCCGCTCGCGATACTCATCCTCGGGCATGATTGTACTCAGCCGCATACGCTGCCCACATACGGGACAGGTGATAATAGGAAGCGGAGATTGGTTGGAATTGGTCCGTGTTGCCATACTGAACGGTGGCAACGCCAACGGCCGCAAATATGTCCAACAATGGTCGCTGTCTAAAATATTGTTGTGGATAATAGCTGACGTCTGACTTGACTCCGCGCGGGTGTCGGGATGGCGCATACCGATCAGCTGCGCAAGCCATGCAACGCCCTGGGACGGATAGAGGCGTGAGTCCATCCCGCTCGTTCCACCATCCCTTTATGGGGCTTTTACTCGGTTTGTCCGCCGTTCTCGCGGCTCGAATAGAGCCCCCCAGCCATGGCTCGTAATTGTCCGCAGTTCGTGCACTCAAATACTTGCATTGGCTGTTTGCCCCACGGAGAGTCTACCCATTGCTGCGAATGCCATTGTGTTAATCCGTCGCAACTCCAGCACTTAGCTGGGTTGGTTGATTGATTAAGCGTAGCCGTCATAATCATTTCTAAGAACGTGCTTCACGTCCGCTGGAGCTAATGGGGATAGTTCTTGAGCGGATCGCAATTTTGCATTTAGCCTTTTCGTACCAACCGTGATCCGTCCCAGCCGCGGCGAAGCGCCGGCGCTTTAACGATTTTGTAGTCCGCTTCGCTTCAGTTGTTTGAGCGGACCTATCATTCGGATCATTCGACATGTCTGCAGTCTCCCGCCGATGCCGGCGGGGTATAGAATCACAACATGCGCGTCGCGCGTTATGAAAAACATCACAAGGTGTTCGCTTTTTTATTTTTACGCAGCGGTCAGGCCGCCGTCGACTACGATCACCTGCCCGGTGATGGTACCTCCCGCCGGTCCGGCGAGGAAGGAGATCGCGCCGGCGACTTCCTCGACCGTCGCCAGGCGATGCATCGGAATGCGTTTGAGCATCGCATCCATGTAAGCCTTGTTCGATCCGGTTCCGGCGCGCGACGGCGACTCCGTGTTGAGCCGCCCCGGCGCGACGGCGTTGACCGCGATGCGGTGCTCGGCCCATTCGATCGCCAGCATGCGCGTCATCTGGAGAAGGGCGGCCTTGCTGATGCCGTAGACCGCGCGCTCGGTCTGACCGACCAGCGCTGCCGTCGAAGCGACGGTAATGATCCGGCCCGGTGTTTGGCGCGCGAGGAGATGGCGGCCGATCTGTTGCGTGAGGAAGAAGGTGCCCGTAACGTTGATAGCCATCAGCTCGTTCCAGTCCTCGCGCGTGATGTCGACCGCCTTGCGGCGCAAGTTGGCGCCGGCATTGTTAACCAGCACGTCAATGCGACCGAAGCGGTCGAGTGCCTTGGCGACTAAGGCTTCGATGCTAGCCTGCGCGCGCAGATCGAATTCGCTGGGCAAGACTTGGCGACCGAACGGTGCGAGCACCTCGCACGTCTTGGCAAGATTCTCTTCGCGCGTAGCCGTCAACACCAGATCAAGGCCGTCGCGTGCGAGCGCGAGCGCCGTGGCCGCACCGACGCCATAGGACGCGCCAGTGACGAGAGCAACGCGCGTTCCGCCGTTCTGCCCCATAATCATCTCGCTTTAAGCCCAGCCGCGCGGCTCGGCTTTGACACTACCGACGTTTGAAATTTTTGTGGCCAGCGCCCGCGCCGCTGCGTCAGGCAATGTCGGCAGCGGTTGCCGCGGCGCTCCACAATCGCGCCCCATCGCCTTGGCCGCTGCTTTCAGCCCCGACGGGCCAGCGTCTCGAAACAGGCGGAACAGGATGGCGGCATCCTCCTGCGGCGCGCGCGCGGCCTTGTAGTCCTGCACGCGGCAGAGATCGTAAAGCTCGCGCACCAGCTTCGGCGAGACGGAGGCGAGCGATGAGAGCATTCCCGTCGCGCCGATTGCGCCGGCTGAGATCATGTATTCGTTACCGGAGACGAGTTGGAAATCGGGCCGTACCGCGCGCGCGACTGTTACCACCTCGATCATGTATTGCCAGTCGAGGCTCATGTCGATCAGCCCCGCGAAATGCGGCAGCTTGCCGAGCAGTTCGACGACCGACTTGCTGGCGAATTCCACCTCGCTGAACTCGCTCGGCGAATTGAGCACGAAGAACGGCAGCCCGCCGGCCTGGCCAATCGTTGCAAAGTGTTCGACCAACATACTCTGCGGGGGTGTCCAGTAATAAGGCACGCTGCAAATCAACGCCGTGGCGCCCGCCTTTCGCGCATGAGCAGAAAGTGACGATGCGATCGCGGTGCCTGCTTCGCTCACGTTGATAATCACGGGCACGCGTCCGGCGACGTGCTTGATCGCGAACTCGGCGAGCGCCTTGCGCTCCTCCGCGGTCAGACTCACCGATTCACCCGCATGCATGGGCAGAGCCAACCCTTCCGCCCTGTTGCGCAAATGGAAATCTATTACCTTGCGGTATGTGTCATGGTCGATGCGGCCGTCGGCAAACGGCGTCAACGGCGCATGCGTCAGACCGAATTTGAAATCACTCACCGTATTGTCCTTTCGGTCACCAGCCATGCGGTTCACTGTCGACGATGCCGAGCTCGATCAGCCGCTTCTCAATGAATTTCACCCGTTCGGGCGAGGCGGTCGGCAGGGGCGGCCGCGTCGGACCAACCGGACGACCCATGATCACGCAGCCGCCTTTCAGCGACGATGGATATTGATCGCGGAACAGGAGCCACAGCTCCGAAAGCTTGTATTGCGCCGCCCGTGCGCGATCCCAATCGCCGGCGACGCAGGACTCGTAGAGTTCGATGCACAAATTGGGGCATATCGCGCCCGCCGACGAATAGGAGCCGGCACCGCCAAGCGACACCGAGGGCAGAAGATACTCGACGCCGACAATCATCGCGAAAGTCGACCGCAGCGGCTGCGCCGCGCGCAGTATCTCGAAGAATTTCTCGCTGTTGAAGCTCGCCTCCTTCATGCCGATGAAGTTCGGCAACCGTTGGATGAGACGCGCGGTCAGTTCACCGGTGAACTCGATGCCGTCGAGATAGCTCGGCGAGTTGTAGGCTATCAGCGGCAGATCGAACGACGTGCCGAGCTTCACGAAATAATCGTAGATCGCCTCCGGCGGATATTTCCAGAAATAGGGCGTGATCGCGATGATAGCGTCTGCGCCTTTTTTTTGCGCATGCCGCGCAAGATCGAACGTGTCCTCCAGCGCTAGCGCGCTGACGTGGATCGAGACGGGCACGCGCTTGTTGACCGCTTTGATCGCAACCTCACCCAGCGCCTTGCGTTCGGCAATGGTGAGGTTGTGCGACTCCGCCTTATGATGCGGCCACGAGATCGCCGTGGCGCCGGTGCGAACGTGAAAGTCCACTAGTCGTTCGAAGGTCTCGTAGTCTGGGCTGAAATCGTTTTTCAGCGGCGTCACCGGGCTCTGCATGACGCCCTTGAGGACGAGTGTCATTCTGCCTCCTACATGGTTCCTGCCGGCCGCGGGCCGGGACCGCGTCGCGGGCCGGCCCCGTCGCCCTCGATTACTCTGCCGTGACGTTGGCGTCCTTGACCACCTTGCCCCAGCGCACGCCTTCGTCATGAACGAACTTGGCGTATTCGGCTGGCGACGGGCTTGGTTCCGGCGTCATGGCAAGCTTGACGTAGCGTGCCTTTACGTCCGGATCGTTGAGCGCCTTGGTGACCGCGGCATGCAGCTCGTCGACGATTGCCGGCGGCGTGCCAGCTGGCGCGCAGAGGCCGAACCATTGCACGGCGTTGAAGCCGGTGATGCCCTGCTCGGAGAGTGTCGGAATTTCCGGCGCGGCGGGCGAGCGTTGACCGCTGGTCACGCCAAAGGCGCGCACTGTGCGCGCCTTTATCTGTTCTAGGGCGATCGTCAGGTCGGGAACGTCCAGCGCGACCTGCCCGGACAGCGTATCGTTGAGCGCCGGCTGCGTGCCGCGATAGGGCACGTGCAGCAATTTAACGTCGGCATCCTGCTCGAAAAGCTCGACGATAAGATGCGACAGGCTGCCGACGCCGGCCGAGCCGAAGGCGACCTTACCTGGATTGGCTTTGAGATAGGCGAGCAATTCCGCCAGAGTCTTCACCGGCAGCGACGGATTGCCGATCAGCACGCCGGGCACCGTCACCGTGCGCGAGATCATCACGAAGTCTTTGTCGAGATTGTAAGGCACGCTCTTGAGCACGAACTGATTGATAACGTGCGAAGAAATCATCGCCAGCAGCGTGTAGCCGTCGGGCGCTGCCTTGGAAACCACCTGCGCGCCGATATTGCCGCTGGCGCCGGGGCGGTTCTCGATGACGACGGTCTGGCCCAGGATTTGGCTCAGTTTCGGCGCGAGGATGCGGGCCTGCGTGTCGGTTCCGCCCCCGGGCGGCGAAGGAACGATCAGCGTGATATTGCGGCTCGGGTAATCATCCGCCCAGCTTGGCACGCCGAGCAGCGCAAAGATGGCCATAGCGGCAGCGGCCAAGACGGCGAGCCAAAAGGTCCTACCGTGCGTTACTGACCGCATTTCCTTCTCCTTCATGCCGTGCCATTCGCCGCGCCGTTGCGGATGGGGCTCAAACGCTCGATCGGAGCGCGCCGGCCAGCTTAGTGGTTTTTGTGCCAGATTTCGGGTTTGCACTTCTAATTCGCTGTTCTCGCGCCGCAATTCCCCGTTCCGTTGAAATGGATTCCCTGTTCGTCGCCTAGGGAATCTCGCCGTAAGTCGCTGAATTGTCTTGAGTGTTAGCGATAGAAATCGCGCCAAACAGGATCCAATACATACGATCGTAGAGCGACCCATGCCCCGGTCTTTGCGCGCGTGGAGAGTATGTCGGAATCATGCAGAAAAAAATCCACGTATTAACTTTTTTTAATGGGTAGCACGCGCTCATTGCACTGATCTTGCTAGCCCCGTTGACAGGTGCAAGGCCGCCTTCTTGGGTACCAGTGACCCAGCTATCAAAACGCGGCGGTGCCGCGACAGCGGTGGTCAATCAGCGGATTTAGCGAATGTTGCGAACGCCTTGAACATGACGCATTTTTGGACGATCAGGTTAGGAACCGATGAGACACGACGGGAGTTTAGCCGCGCGCACTTTATAGGAGAGGCAATGTTGCGAGGCTCAAAGAAGCTGTACCGGTGTGTCGCGGCGTTAGCCGTAATCTCTTTTGTGATGCTTGCAAGCAATGCGAATGCTGTCGAGCTAAGCGTCTTGTCCCCGCATTCGATGAAGCCGGCGCTGAACGATTTGATCCCACAATTTGAACAATCATCTGGCCACCGAGTCGTTATCTCCTATGCGACCGCCTCAAATCTAGTTAAGGAAATCGAAGGTGGAAAAACCGCTGACTTGGCGATTCTATCGCCAGAGCAGATTGAGCAACTAGAGGAGGATGGTAAGATCGTCGAAGATAGTTCGATGCCGATCGCCAAGCTCGAAATTGGCGTAGTAGTTCGGAAAGACACTAAAAAGCCGGATCTCAGTACGGTTCACAGACTAAAACAAACATTGATGGCCGCGGAGTCAATTGCGTCGGGTGATCCGAAGGTAAGTGCGAGCGGCGAATATTTTGCCAACCTGATCGAACGTCTGCAAATTGCCGATACTGTAAAGCCAAAAATAAAGTCGTTTCCATCAGGCACTGCGGCTATAGACGCGGTCGCAAACGGCGAAGCTGATATGGGTGTGGGGATGGTCAGTGTTGCAAAAAGAGGCAACACTGAAATTGCCGGCGTCTTCCCAGCTCAGGCGAAGAAATCCAGATCATACGCAGTCGGAATTCTGACAAGCAGTGAACAAACACAGGCAGCGAAAGCGCTGGCATCGTTTATATCGTCGCGCAAGTCATCGTCCATATTGAAATCGAAAGGGTTTGAGGGGCCTTGATCTTAGCCCGCCACGTCTAAAACATCATACAATGCGTCGCCATAATTTGATCGGTCGTAAGGTGACAAGGTAAACCCGTCAAATCCTACGCCCCCTGGGAAAGGATTGCCGTGCTTATCTCCAAAACGAGAAGCAATTAGACGTCGCTCACAATTGAACCGCCAGATCAACCGCTGGCTCGGCCTGTCAAAAGACCTTTGGGAATTGGGCTCAACTCGCTCACCTTGTCCCATGCTTGGGCTGCGATCCGCCACGCCCCGTCACACTTTACAAGCAAAAGCATTTCGACGGTTTGGCTATCCGTCACTTCGTTTTCGACCATCCCGCACGCCACGATT
>Ga0207758_1000199_pt1 | contig 8731 bp, 8 predicted proteins | sample LuqExpMetageno12_FD_187770 | JGI IMG/M metagenome (GOLD analysis project Ga0207758, IMG submission 187770) | Tropical forest soil microbial communities from Luquillo Experimental Forest, Puerto Rico - Sample 12 (SPAdes) | ecosystem: Environmental > Terrestrial > Soil > Tropical forest ... | reverse complement strand
GCGTTCGACCGGCTCGGCAAGGCCTATTTGAACTTCGCCAAACGCGAGCCGGCTTTTTACTCGGCAATGTTCGAAGGCGGCGTGCCGCACGATTCCGATCCGCAATTACGGGAAGCCGGCGAGCGCGCCTTCGCAGTGCTGCGCGGCGCGGCGGAAAAACTGGTGGCGCAGATGCCGGCAGCGGGGCGGCCACCGGCGTTGATGGTAGCGCTACATGTCTGGAGCCTGAGCCACGGCATCGCCTCGCTGTTCTCGCGCGGCGACGCCGCCCGCCGCGCTTTGCCAATGCCACCGGAAGAACTGCTGGAAGCCGGCTTCCTGATCTATTTGCGCGGGCTCGGGTTGCCCGTGCGCTGAAGGCAAGGTGCCGGGTGCCCAATTTAATTTTTGCCCCGCTTGACAGGTCGCTTCGAGGGGCTTAGTTATGTAAATGTTATTTACATTCACAGCGAGGCTCCGCCCATGACGCCCATGACGCCCATGACGCTCGCCGCCCAACTCGATGAATTCGGCAAACCCGCCTGGATCGCCCTGATTGTCCTCGGCTTCATGGCCTGGTGGCCACTTGGCCTCGCTGTTCTCGCCTTCACAATAGGGAGCGGAAGAATGGGATGCGGATATTACGGCCAGCACAAGATGGAGCGCATGCAGCGCAAGATGGACTGGATGCGCGCGAAAATGGCGGGCGGCCCATGGGGTTACACGCCGAGCAGCGGCAACCGCGCCTTCGACGAATATCGTGCCGACACATTGCGCCGCCTCGAGGAAGAGCAGCGCGAATTCCGCGAGTTCCTTAATCGTTTGCGCTTTGCCAAGGACAAGACCGAGTTCGACCAGTTCATGACCGAGCGTCGCAATCGTCCCGCGCCGGATGCGTCGCCGCAGAACTGATTTTCGTTCTGGAAGCCCCAGGAACCTGGCCGTCCGCTTGACAACAGGCGAACGGCCTCACGTTTTGTGAGCCACGCGGTTATGTATAAGTGTTCGATCCGGTAGAGGCCGAGCGCGCCGACTTGGCGGTGCTAACCAGTCCTTAACCATATTCAGCGCTGTTTAGCGGCCTAAAGAGCCACTCTGCGCCCTAGTTTGGCCAAGTTTCGCGCGGATTTCGTAGTTTCTGCCGGTGGTGGGACACCCGAGTTTTCGCGAGACATTCGGTTTCGATTGAGCGCGTGAGCGGTATCCCTCGGCGCGCTCATTCTCTTTATAGAGCATTGTGCGCCGCCCCGGTTTGACCAAGTTGAGCCGGATAGCGGAAAGGATGTGCCCATGAATCCTACCGACGTGGCACAGTCGGTGCTCCCGCTCACCTCATCCGACCTCTCGCTCTTCACGCTGTTCTGGCACGCGCATTGGATCGTAAAGGCGGTTATGATTGGTCTCTTGGTATGCTCGATTTGGGTTTGGGCCATCGCCATCGACAAGAGCGTGCTATACACGCGCACGCGCCGGGCCATGGACCGTTTCGAGCAGGCGTTCTGGTCGGGGCAGTCGCTGGAAGAACTCTACCGCTCGCTGTCCTCGAAGCCGGCGCATTCGATGGCCGCACTGTTCGTGGCGGCCATGCGCGAATGGAAGCGCAGCTTCGAAGGTAGTCCGCGCTCTTTTGCCGGCCTGCAGATGCGCATCGACAAGGTGATGGAAGTGACCATCGCGCGCGAGGTCGAGCGTCTGGAAAAGCGCCTGCTGGTGCTTGCCACCGTCGGCTCTGCCGGTCCGTTCATCGGCCTGTTTGGCACGGTCTGGGGCATCATGACCAGCTTCCAGTCAATCGCCGCCTCGAAGAACACCTCGCTTGCGGTGGTTGCGCCGGGTATCGCGGAAGCGCTATTTGCGACCGCAATCGGCCTGGTCGCCGCCATACCGGCGACCATTTTCTATAACAAGTTCGCGGCCGAGGTGAACAAACAGGCGCAGCGGCTAGAGGGCTTCGCGGACGAGTTCGGCGCCATCCTGTCGCGCCAGATCGACGAGAGGGGGTAAGGTGCAATGGCTGCCAATGCCGGTACGCCGACGCTCGGTCGTAGGAAGCATCACCGCCGCAAGGTAATGAGCGAGATCAATGTCACGCCGATGGTCGACGTGATGCTGGTGCTTCTCATCATCTTTATGGTGTCGGCTCCGCTCTTGACCGTCGGTGTGCCCATCGACCTTCCGCAAAGCAAAGCCAAGAGCCTTGACCAGGATAAGGAGCCGCTAACCCTTTCGGTCAACGACAAGGGCCAGGTCTTCCTGCAAAATGCCGAAATTGCCGTGGATGATCTAATCCCGAAGCTTCAGGCGGTGGCCGAAGCGCGCGGGGGCACCGAAGCGCGGATCTATGTCCGGGGCGACAGGAAAGTTGACTATGGGACAATGATGAAGGTGATGGGACGGCTGTCATCGGCCGGATTCCATCGCGTAGCCTTGGTGACTGAATTCGAGCAGGGCTCATAAAGTGCAGTGATGAAGACGGCGTCAGCGATATCGACCGGCCTGCATGCGGCGGTGCTGCTGTGGGCGCTGGTGTCGTTTTCCGGCAAGACCTTTGAGGCGACGCCGGCGGAGTCGCTACCGGTTGATCTGGTGAGCGATAAGGATTTCTCGCAGCTGACCAAGGGCATCAAGGACGCGCCTAAGCTGGAGATGCCAAAGCCCCGCGTGGAGAAGATCGATGAGCCGAAGCCCTCCGACGACCCGGCGCCGAAGCTCACCGAGAAGCAAGAGGTCAAGACTACCGAGCAGAAGGCCTTCCAGGCGCCGCCACAGTCGAAGCCTGATCCGATCTCCGACAAGATCAGGAAGCTGGATGAGCAGAAGCAGCAGACCAAGAACGAGCCGCTGCCACCGAAGAAACCGGTGCAGGAACAGCCGAAGTTCGACGCCAACAAGATTGCAGCGCTGCTCGATAAGCGCGATCCGCTGCGGAATGTCGCGACTGGCACGGAGCTTTCCGCGCCGACGCTCGGGGCCGCATCCGGCAATGCAGCCACCCTTTCGCAATCGGAAATCGACGCACTACGCGCGCGCCTGATGGGGCTGTGGAATCCGCCGGTCGGCATTCAGAATCCACAGGACTACGTGATCCGCATCCGCGTCCGCCTCGGCCGCGACGGGCGCTTGAGCGCGCCGCCGATGGTTCTCACCAGCGGAAGCGGCATGCTGTTTGGTTCGGCGAGGGACAGTGCCGTGCGGGCGGTATTCCAGGGCCAGCCCTTCGACATGCTCAGGCCGGAGCATTACGAGACCTGGAAGGACATCGAAGTGACCTTCGACCCGCGCGACATGTTCCGCAGCTAAGTCTTTGCAGTAATCAATGAACCGGTCGTTTTGACGTGAACTCCCCCTCACTCCGCCATATATTGCCGATCGACCGCCGCCGCCTGCTGGTCGGCGCCGGGGCGGGTGCCCTTGTTGCCTTGGCTGCGCCAAGGGCAGGCGCCGTAGTGCGCCTCGACGTCACGCAGGGGAACATGCAGCCGATGCCGATCGCGCTGCCTGACTTCCTGGCCGGGACGCCCGGCGATGCCGAAGTGGGTCACAACGTCACAGGCGTCATCACCAACGATTTGCAGCGCAGTGGTCTGTTCGCACCGATCGCTCCGCAGGCCTTCACGGAGAAGATCACCAATTCAGACGCGGTGCCACGCTTTGCCGATTGGCGCGTCATCAACGCGCAGGCGCTAGTCATCGGCCGCATCACCAAGCAGCCGGACGGGCGGCTGAAAGCCGAATTCCGGCTGTGGGACGTGTTTGCCGGACAGCAGCTGGACGGTAAGCAGTACTTCACGACACCGGACAACTGGCGGCGCATCGCGCACATTATTTCCGACGCGATCTACGAGACACTCACCGGCGAGAAAGGCTATTTTGACAGCCGCATAGTGTTCGTCGACGAGACCGGTCCGAAGGACCGGCGCGTGAAGCGACTCGCGCTCATGGATCAGGACGGCGCCGGTGTGCGCTATCTCACGCGCGGCGACGATCTGGTACTCACGCCGCGTTTCAATCCGACCACACAAGAGATCACCTACATGTCATACGGGCAGGGGGATCCGCGCGTGTACCTGCTCAACATCGAGACCGGGCAGCGCGAGATCGTCGGCAACTTTCCTGGCATGACCTTCGCCCCGAGATTTTCGCCCGACGGCCAGCGCGTGATCATGAGTCTGCAGCAGGGCGGCAACGCCAATTTGTTCGTGATGGATCTGCGCTCGAAGGCGACCACGCGTTTAACCGACAACCCCGCAATCGATACCGCGCCGTGTTATTCGCCCGACGGCACCCGCATCTGCTTCGAAAGCGATCGCGGCGGCAGCCAGCAGATCTACGTAATGCCGGCGAACGGCGGGCCGGCGCAGCGCATCAGCTTCGGCGAGGGTCATCACTCGACGCCGGTTTGGTCGCCGCGTGGCGACTACATTGCCTTCACCGGCCAGGCGCGCGGCAATTTCGCCATTGGCATCCTCAAGCCGGACGGTTCGGGTGAGCGCATCTTGACCGAGGGCTTCCACAACGAGGGACCGACTTTCGCGCCGAACGGGCGGGTGCTGATGTTCTTCCGCGACCCTGGCCGCGGTCCCTCGCTGTTCACAATCGACATTACTGGTCGCAACGAGCTCAATGTGCCGACCCCGAGCTTTGCCTCGGATCCGGCCTGGTCGCCGCTATTGTCATGAAGTGGCCACAGCCTGCACTATATTTACCCCCTCCTAACCATGAAATTAGGTTTAAGCGGGTCCGACTGATTTAGGGGGCCTGCGCAAGGTTCCATAAAGGTTGATGGAAGGTTCGCTTAACCATCGTTCTGATAGATCCTGAAGCGAGCTCCGGTCAGGGCGTGTGAATGGAGGCACCGGAATGACCAATGTGAAACAACTCTTCCGTGCGGCTCGGTTGATGGCTGTCCTGGCGGCGGCGCTGGCCATTTCGGCCTGCGCCAACAACCTTGCCGAGAACGCGCAGGCGAACGCCGCGGCGAGACCCGGCAGCCAGCAGGACTTCGTGGTCAACGTCGGCGACCGCGTGTTCTTTGAAACTGATTCGTCCGAATTGTCGGCACAGTCGCGCGCAACCCTCGACAAGCAGGCGCAGTGGCTCAACAGCTATAGCCAGTACGGCCAGTTCACTATCGAGGGCCACGCCGACGAGCGCGGCACTCGCGAGTACAACATCGCGCTCGGCGCGCGGCGGGCGCAGACTGTGCGCGACTATCTGATCTCACGCGGTGTTGCTGCGAACCGCATGCGCACGATTTCCTACGGCAAGGAGCGGCCCGTCGCGCTGTGCGACGACATTTCCTGCTGGTCGCAGAATCGCCGCGCCGTGACGGTACTCGGCGTCAGCTCGTAAGACGCGGCGGGCTCGCGCTTACGCCTGTCGTGCCTAGTCTTCGCACCGGGCTTCGACGTTTTTGCGTCCAAGACAAGACGTGAAGGGCCGCAAACCAGCTGTAGTCACAATTTCGACGCAGCCCGCCGTATGCTACCTGTATTGACATCATGATCATGCGCTCTCGACTTCGCGTTCGGACCGCAGCGCTCGCCGCGTATTGCGGGGTATTGCTGGCCGGCGGCGCGGCCGCACAGGAGCAACGGCCTGGTTTTCTCGACAATCTGTTCAGCCGCGGCGAGTCGAGCCAGCCGCAGGGCCAATCGCAAATGCAGATGCGAGGAGGCTACGACATGGCGCAGGCCGATCCCGGCGACGTCACCGTGCGGCTCGACCGCATGGAGAACGCGCTGCGCCAGCTCACCGGCACGCTCGAGCAATTGCAGTATCGCAACCAGCAACTTGAGATGCAGCTAAAGCGCATGCAAGACGATACCGAATACCGCTTTCAGCAGCTCGGAGTGCGCAGCGGGCCGCTTCCCGCGTCGTCGCCACACGCGCTGCCGCCGGCACCAATGAACACCACGCCGCTGGCTGCTTCCAGTAATCGCTCGGACGCGTTCGATCCGTCGCAGCATCCGGACGCACCCGGCGCCCCCCGCATGCTCGGCAATGCGCCGGCGCCCGCACCGATGCCGAACGTCGAGGACGGGCCACCGATCGGCGCTCCCGGCGGTCGCGCTCCGGGCGCGCCGCTTGATCTCTCGACCATGGCAGGCAACGCGCCAGCGCAGACAGGGATGGCGAGCGCGGCGCCGATGACGCCCGCGCAACTGCCGCCACCGGCGCGGGACGTGAGCACGCAGCTTGCGACTTTGCCGCCTTCGGCGACGCCGCAGGACGAGTACGACATGGCTTATGGCTATGTGCTGCACAAGGATTACGCGCTGGCCGAGCAGGCCTTCCACGATTTCCTGCGCAAGTATCCAGACGAGAAACTGGTGCCGGATGCGCAATACTGGCTAGGCGAGAGCATGTTCCAGCGTCAGCGCTATCGCGAGGCGGCGGAATCTTTCCTCGAGGTCTCGACCAAATATGAACATTCCGGCAAGGCGCCGGAGGCCTTGCTACGGCTTGGCCAATCACTCGCCGCGCTCAATCAGAAGGAAGCCGCCTGCGCAACGCTGGCGGAAGTCGGCCGGAAGTTCCCCCGCGCCTCGGCGAGCGTGAAGCGCGGCGTGACGCAGGAACAAAAGCGTGTCCACTGCTGAGACTGCACCGGTTTCGGCAGCCGAACTCAGGTCGCTTTTCTCCGACCTTGACCATTTGCCCGCGCTGGTGCTCGCGGTTTCCGGGGGCCCGGACTCCACCGCGTTGATGCTGCTCGCGGCGCGTTGGCGAAAGGCCTTGAAAAAGAAGCCGGCGTTGATGGCGGTCACCGTCGACCATGGTCTGCGCAAGGAAGCGAAGCGCGAAGCAGCGGCGGTCGCCAAGCTCGCGCGCAAGCTCGGGTTGAGGCATCGGACGCTGCGCTGGACCGGGGCAAAGCCGAAAACGGGATTGCAGGAAGCAGCGCGCGCGGCGCGCTATCGTCTGCTCGCCGACGCGGCGCACGAGCTTGGCGCCTCGCATGTCCTCACGGCCCATACGCTCGACGATCAGGCTGAGACGGTGCTAATGCGCATGAGCCGCGGCAGCGGGATCAGCGGGCTGGGGGCGATGATGCGCGTGACCCAGTTGCCGGAGACGGCGGAGATAAAGCTCGCTCGTCCGCTGCTTGAGATCGCCAAGACGCGGCTCGTCGCCACCTTGCGCGCAGCAAAGATTCCTTTCGCGGATGATCCCTCGAACCGCGACCCGCGCTTCACCCGAGCGCGGTTACGCTTCCTGATGCCGCAACTCGCGCAGGAGGGGCTCGATGCGCGGCGGCTCGCTGTGCTGGCGGGGCGGGTGAGGCGCGCCGAAACGGCGATCGAGGCGGCGGTCGATCGCGCCAGCCGCGATCTTGCGGTCGAAATAGCAGCGCCTCCAGGAATCGCCATGGAAGCGCGCCGCTTTGCCGATCTGCCGGCAGAAGTCGCCTTGCGCCTTCTCTACCGCGCCATTGCTCAACTCGGCGACGAGGGCCCAGTCGAGCTCGGCAAGCTGGAAGCGCTGCTAGCGGCGCTTGAAGATGCCCAAAAGGCACGGAACTCCGGGTTACGGCGCACCCTTGCTGGTGCCCTCGTCACACTTACTGACGGTCAAATTGCGGTAGAACGGGCGCCGCCGCGTCGTGGTAGCACCTTAACCAAGCGCCGACCCGACCGCGCGAGGGCGGCTAAATCGGTTTACAATATATAAATGCGACCCTTTCCAGGCCGGGTTGGCCTGCCTACATTGGGAAATGAAACCGACGTGAAGTTGCCAGGAATTTTCGGCATAAGCACGCAAATGGCCGCGGCGCCCTTCGGGGCGGGTGAGGACGCCTGATGAACGCCAATCTTCGGAACTTCGCCCTCTGGGTGATCATCGTCCTGCTGCTGCTGGCGCTGTTTACGCTCTTTCAAAATCCCGGCCAACGCAGCACCGCGCAAGAGATCTCGTTTTCGCAGCTCCTGAGCGAGGTCGATCAGGGCCGCGTGCGCGATGTCGTCATTCAGGGCCCGGAAATCCGGGGCACCTTCTCCAACGGTACCAGCTTTCAAACCTATGCGCCGAGCGACCCCGGCCTCGTGCAGAAGCTCTACTCCAAGGGCGTCTCGATCACGGCGCGTCCGCAGCAGGACAACGTGCCATGGTTCGTGTCGCTGCTGGTCTCCTGGCTGCCGTTCATCGCGCTCATCGGCGTTTGGATTTTCCTGTCGCGGCAGATGCAAGGGGCGGGCGGCAAGGCGCTCGGCTTCGGCAAGTCGCGCGCGAAGCTCTTGGCCGAAGCGCACGGCCGCGTCACGTTCGAGGACGTCGCCGGTGTCGACGAGGCCAAGCAGGATCTGCAGGAGATCGTCGAATTCCTGCGCGACCCGGGAAAATTCCAGCGTCTGGGCGGACGCATTCCGCGCGGCGTTCTGCTGGTTGGCCCGCCGGGCACCGGCAAGACGCTGATCGCGCGCGCGGTCGCCGGTGAAGCCAACGTTCCGTTCTTCACCATTTCAGGCTCCGATTTCGTCGAGATGTTCGTCGGTGTGGGCGCCTCGCGCGTGCGTGATATGTTCGAGCAGGCGAAGAAGAACGCGCCGTGCATCATCTTTATCGACGAAATCGACGCGGTCGGCCGCCATCGCGGCGCCGGGCTCGGTGGTGGCAATGACGAGCGCGAACAGACGCTCAACCAGTTGCTGGTCGAGATGGACGGTTTCGAGGCAAACGAAGGCATTATCCTAATCGCAGCCACCAACCGGCCTGATGTGCTTGATCCCGCGTTACTGCGCCCCGGTCGTTT
>Ga0207758_1000198_pt1 | contig 8754 bp, 8 predicted proteins | sample LuqExpMetageno12_FD_187770 | JGI IMG/M metagenome (GOLD analysis project Ga0207758, IMG submission 187770) | Tropical forest soil microbial communities from Luquillo Experimental Forest, Puerto Rico - Sample 12 (SPAdes) | ecosystem: Environmental > Terrestrial > Soil > Tropical forest ... | reverse complement strand
GCTGGCGTAGAGCTTACCGTTGATAGTGATCGTCGGGCGACGACCTGTCCTCCTGATCACCTTCAGCGCTTCGAGGAGCACGTCCAACAGGCCGCGAAGGTCGGTCCCGGTGAACTGCAAAGCCGTTTCGCTCACTTCTTCCGCCCTCGCTTGATCGGCTCGATCAACGCGAGCTCCCTGCCGAGGGCGCGCTCGACGATCGCCAGATCGTGCTCGCGTTGCAGGTTGAGCCAGAACTGCGGCCTGGGTCCGAGCGCCCTGGAAAGGCGCAGCGCCGTGTCGGCGGTGACGCCGATCCTCTCGTCGGCGATGCGCTCGACGCGCGTTCGCGGGACTTTCATGCGCCGGGCAAGCGCGGCCGCCGACAGCTCGAGCGGCTTGAGGTAGTCCTCACGCAGGATCTCGCCGGGGTGGGGTGCGGGCTTCTTGGTCACACCCGCTTGGTATCAACGAATGATACCGTTGGCAAGGATTTTTAGTCTCAGTCTGTGATACGGCAGACCAAAGGACGGTCGAATGTCGTCTAGGTTTGTGACAGGGACAGGTGGCGATTGCAAAGTTCGACAACCTTCGGAGCGTGGGTAAGCGTTGCGCAGAAACGTCTTCCAGGTTTGAGACGGTGGTTTGCGTCGTCGCACCATGTATTTCGACACCGTCGACGGAGCGACTTCGAAACCCAGCATCAACAGCTCGCCGTGGATCCGTGAGGCACCCCAAAGCGAATTCTCCGTGCTCATGCGCCGGATCAATTCGCGCAGCTCGCGATCGATCCTTGGCCGCCCTACCCTCTTCCGACATCCACCGCCAGAAGCTTCGAAATCCAGCACGATGCCAACGAAGAATTGTCTCGGGCTGAGTGATCTGGACGACGCCGAGCCAGCAGGGCCACAATCGAACCATCCAGACCAGCAATGCTCGGTCACTGCCCAGCAGTCGGACGCGAGGAGGCTTCTGCCCTAACGCCAAGTTCAACTGGTGACGGAGAAAGAGGTTCTCGGCTTCAAGCCGACTACGCGACTTGAATAAATCTACGATAAACATCCCGAGCGCATAAAGAATCGCAAGCATCGCCCCTGACGATGCAACGATTCTACTTCATCATGCCAATTCAGGTCGGATGGAATTTTCGGAAAGGACAAATCTCGTCAATTACGATTGCGGTCTATCTGTTGTCGCTGCGATACTCCCGCCGCCGTTGTGCGCGTTAATCTTTCCGATTCCAGCCGAAGAGAACTATGCCGCCCGGTCGATGGTCGCTAGCATCCGCAGCCGGACTAGCGTACCTTAGACTGCTAAGATGGGACGGACGCAATCTGAACCGCACTCAACAACAATATTTGCGGCTCATTCTTTCAGGAATCGGGGAGGACTCGCCGTCGGCTCTGGAGAGTTAAAAACAAGGAGGAGACGATGTCGATGATGGATATCGGCAGGCGCGCTGCAACCGTCGCGATCACATTCGCATGGTTATTCGGCCTTTCCAGAGCTGATGCTGCCGACCCGTACAAAATCAACGTGATCTTACCACTGACGGGAGGCGCCGGCTTCCTGGGCAAAGGGGAGCAGCAGGCGCTGCAGCTACTCGAGAACGTGACCAATAACGAAGGCGGGATTAACGGACAGCCGCTGCAGCTTGTATTCCATGACGATCAGAGCAACCCGCAGATCACGGTTCAGATCGCTAATGAAATCATTGCCGAGAAACCCGCTGTGATGCTTGGCTCCAGCATCGTCGCCATGTGCAACGCTATCGCGCCTTTGCTGAAGGAAGGACCTTTTGATTATTGCCTCTCCCCCGGTGTCCATCCCGCCGAAGGTAGCTATCAGTACTCGACAAGCGCCGACACACATGCGCTCATCGAAGCGCTAGTACGCTATTTCCGTTCGACCGGCAAGACCAAGATCGCTTTCATGACGAGTACGGATGCTTCCGGTCAGGATGCCGAGCGCGGCTTCGATGAAGTGCTCAAGCTCCCGGAAAATTCCGGAATGCAGGTCGTGGAACGTCAGCGTTTCAATCCAAAAGATATCAGCGTATCCGCGCAGATCGAACGCATCAAGGCGGCCAATCCGCAGGCGTTCATTGCCTGGTCCACCGGCGCTCCCATTGCAACGGTCTTCAAGGCTGTGCTGCAGGCAGGCCTGGACGTCCCGTTCGGTACGACCAACGGCAATCAGACCTACGCTCAGATGGAGCAATACAAGAGCTTCTTGCCAAAAGAGCTTTATATTCCGACCTCCGTATTCCTGCCTCACGAACGCATGTTCAAACTCGAGTCCAAAGTTGAAGAACAGCAGAAGAAATTCCATGCTGCATTCAAGGCGGCGAACCTGGGTATGGATAACATGTCGGCCTTGGCGTGGGACCCAGGTAATATCGTGGTAGAAGCCTTACGGAAGCTTGGAACAAAGGCAACGGCGAGTCAGATCAAGGAGTACATCGGCAGCCAAACCGATCTGGCCGGCATAAACGGGATCTACGATTTCAAGTCCGTCCCGCAACGCGGGCTGACCGTCAACAATGCTTTGGTGAGTCGCTGGGATGCAACGACTAACACCTGGATTGTCGTCAGTCAGCCGACGGGTATTCCGCTGAAGACATAAACACTCAGTCGCAATCGTGTCGACGATCCTCCAGATCGTCATTGGCGGTCTGCTACAGGGCGGCGTTTTCGCGATCGCCGCCCTAGGCTTCTCGCTTGTTTTTCGAGTCACGAATGTAGTAAATCTCGCGCAAGGCGCCTTCTGCGTGCTCGGCGCCATGGGCATGTATTACTTTCAGGTCAGCTTCGGCTGGCCGATCTTCCCGGCGACAATTGCGGCGGTCGCTAGTACAACGGCTTTCAGCCTTCTCCTCGGCGCATTGGCTTTCGTTCCGGCCGTATCACGGCTCCCGCCGAGCAGTGCGCTTGTGCTGACAGCGGGCCTTTTAACGTTCTTTGTCGGCGTCACACTTCTCGTGTGGGGCAATCAACCTTACGCGTTACCGCCCTTTTCGGGCGAGGCGCCGCTCGTTATTGGCGATCTGCGCATTCCCTCACAAGCAATCTGGCTAGTCAGCATATCGACAATAATCATCGCCGGCCTTTGGCTGCTCCTGCAAAAAACTGTTCTCGGTCGGGCTCTGCGCGCGTGCGCAGAAAATCCCGCGGCAGCGCGACTCATGGGCATCAATTTAGGCGGGATGACGCTGCTGAGCTTCGGCCTTGCTGCCACGATTGGATCCATTGGCGGCATCCTGGTCGCCCCACTCCTATCTTTGCAATTCGACAGTGGCCAATTCTTCACGATCTCCGGTTTTATTGCCGTCGCCATTGGCGGCATGGGCAGCTTCATCGGATCGATCGTTGGCGGGATTCTGCTTGGCGTCGCCGAACAGTTCGCCGCCTACTATGTGTCGTCTCTGTTTGCGAACACGCTGGCGCTAGCTCTGCTTCTTGGCGTCCTGGTGATGCGACCGACTGGCTTGTTTCCGAGCGGTCCGCCACGCCGAACCGACGTCCGCGAGGAAGGGCGCATCCATCGCAGCCTGATTCGGCTGCGGGCCGGTCGACAGCTTGCTTTTGCTATCATTCTGTTGGGGGCGCTCGCGCTTATTCCGGCATTGCCGACCCCAAGTGGATTACTCGAATCGCTGGTGATCTCTCTTATCCTTTATATCGCGGTGCTCGGGCTTGACGTTCTGATGGGCTACGCGGGACAAGTCAGCCTGGGTCACGCCGGATTCATGGCCGTCGGCGCCTATTGCGCGGCCATTCTGGCCACATCGTACGGATGGCCGCCCGTTGCCGCGATCGGGGCGGCGATAATTCTGAGCGTCCTTTGCGCCTTTCTGCTCGCCCTCGCAACCGGCCGCTTGCGCGGCCACTACTTGGCCTTGGCGACGTTGACCTTCGGTCTGTTGATTGATTCTCTCGCCGTCGGAATGGTTGATCTGACCGGCGGGCCATCTGGCTTGGTTGGTATTCCCTCCTTCCAGGTCGGCGCGTTTGCCTTCGATACGCCCGTACGCATGTACTACTTCGCGCTTATGCTAGCAGCGGTTCTCGTACTGGCGCTCGAGGGCGGCATGCGTATGGGCTTCGGGCGCGCCCTCAAGTCGGTGCGTTCGGACCAGCTCGCCGCTGCGGCTCTAGGAGTGAATGTTAGCCGGATTAAGATCATCGCTTTGTGCATTTCCGCGGCACTCGGTTCCTTATCCGGCAGTCTCTACGCATTTAGCTTCCATTTCTTGTCTCCTGAAATGGTCGAAACATCGCGCTCCTTTGAGATGATCGCCATGTTGGTGCTGGGCGGCGAAGGGACACTAATTGGCGGCTTCTTCGGATCCCTCGTTCTGACGCTGTTGCCCACTCTTGTACAGGATCTAGCGGTGTTCAAAACCGCGGTCGAAGGCGCAATACTCGTCATCATGTTCCTGGTAATGCCCGAGGGTCTCTTCGGCCGAATTGTCGTCTGGTTAAACAAGATTACGTTCCGAAAAACCGCAGTCAGCTATGTGGGGGCTAAATTATGAGCGTCCCCGCGCTCGACTTCCGTTCAGTGTCGAAGATCTTCGGCGGCGTGCTCGCTGTCGATAATGTAAGCTTCGCTGCACCCATGGGCAACATCTGCGCGCTTATCGGCCCGAACGGCGCCGGCAAAACCACTTTGTTTAACGTAGCAACGAACCTCTACGAGCCTTCCTCTGGCGACGTGTGCGTGTTTGGAGAACCGGTCGCGGGCCTGCAAAGCCACGAGGTCGCGGCGCGTGGTGTGGTGCGTACTTTTCAAACTGCCCGCGTGTTTCCGGGCATGACCACCTTAGAAAACATTTTGGCGGGTGCGCATTTGCACGTGCGAGCATCGGCCACCTCACAGATGCTCTGGCGCCGCAGCGCACGCCGGGAAGAGCGAGACTTAGTGCGCAAAGCCGAGGCGCTGCTGGAGGTTACCCATCTGCAAGCTTTGCGCGATTTCGCCGCGACCGATCTGCCCATCGGAGCACAAAAACTGGTTGAGGTGCTGCGCGCGTTGATGGCCAATCCGAAGCTGCTGTTGCTCGATGAGCCGGCGGCCGGTTTGAATGGTCATGAAACCGCCGAGCTTTCGGCATTGTTGCGCGCAATCCGTGATGCCGGGATAAGCATCGTCGTCGTCGAGCACAATATGTCGCTGGTGATGGGCGTTGCCGACATTATTTTTGTTCTTGATGCAGGCAAAGTCATTGCTTCTGGCGGACCCGAAGAGATTCAGCAAAATCCGAAGGTCATCGAAGCCTATTTGAGCCGCCCCGAAGGACAGCCCGCATGAGCCTCGAACTGCGTGGCATATCGGCAGGCTATGCCGGGGTGAATGTCATTCACGAAATCAGTCTGGTCGTTCGTCCGCGCGAGATTGTAACGTTAGTTGGCGCCAATGGTGCAGGCAAATCGACGCTGCTCAAGTGTATCTCCGGCCTTATCTCGTGTTCGGGGGGAGCGATGAAATTCAATGACAAGAACATCGAGCAGGTCTCGACGGCGGCCCGGATGCAGCTCGGAATCGTGCACGTTCCCGAAGGCCGCCAAATATTTTCCGGTCTTACCGTCGCGGAAAACTTGCAACTCGGAGGTTACATTCATCGGCGCGGTTCAGGAAGAGCTGACATCAATCAAGCCAAGATCCTGGAGCGCTTCCCGGCGCTGCAAGAACGATTGTCGGAGACCGCAGGAAACCTGTCGGGCGGTCAGCAGCAGATGCTTGCCATCGGCCGCGGGCTGATGTCGCAGCCCAAATTGCTAATGTTGGACGAACCCTCCCTCGGATTGGCGCCACGGATCGTGCTGGAGATTTTCGATCTGATCGACGCTCTCCGGCAGCAAGGAATAGCGATCCTGCTTTCCGAGCAAAATGCGAAACTCGGTCTGGCCGTTGCCGACCGCGGCTACGTCATCGAGAATGGAGGCGTGGTTTTGACGGGCTTGGGCCAAGAGTTGCTTCAGTCAAAGGAAGTGGCCGACCGTTATCTTGGCGCTGGTGCGCAAGCCAAAACCTCAGAAGAGGCTAAGGGAAGCGAACTCGTAACACGTTTGCGTGATCTGCTGCGCGCGTAAGAATTCCCTCGGATACGCCACGAGAAGTGGCGCACCCCGTTTATCATCAAAAAGGCACTGAGAGTTGGGAGGCACGAAACCTCGTCGCCAACAATGATTCAGCGGTGTTGTCTCAAAACGCTCTAAATGCACCGATTTTTACAACACGGACCACCTCCGCCCCAAACGTGAATAGACCCTTTAACGTCACACACGATATGTCTGCTTGCTGAGCCAGAATCGGAACTAGCCCGTATCGGTCAATCACCTCGTCGGCATGAATGCATATGTTGCAGCGGCCGAACCAATTTTGGATAACAACTCTATGAGCAAGCTCAAACTTACGCTGGCCTGCGGGCGCTATGACCGCACCCAACCGCTCATCGATGGTCGAGTGCGACCCGAAGGTGTCGATCTAACATTCCTTCCGTTGCGGCCAGGCGAGACCTTCTGGCGCATGCTAAATCATGGCGAGTTCGACGTCTCCGAAATGTCACTCTCGTCTTATACGATCCTGCGCTCGGAGGGCGATACGCGCTTCATTGCGATCCCAGTCTTTCCGTCCCGCGTCTTTCGCCATTCGGCGGTCTACGTGCGTGCCGATTCAAGAATTGAAAGGCCGCAAGAACTGAAGGGCAAGGCCGTGGGCGTCGGCGACTACCAGATGACCGCTGCTGTTTGGGTGCGCGGGTTCCTCACGCACGATTACGACGTTATGCCCAAGGACATCCTCTGGATGACTGGCAAACCGATCCGCTCCATTAAGCCGCCCGACGGCATCCGGCTTGAACCGATTCCGCCCAATGCAACGCTGGAGGCGATGCTCGAGAGCGGCGAGATCGACGCGCTCGTGTCGGTAATGATTCCGAATGGGCTTGGGAAAACCGTTCGGCGACTTTTTCGGAACTCGCGCAACGTCGAGATGGAGTATTACGCCAAGACCCACATTTTCCCAATCATGCATACGCTCGTGCTGAAAACGCGTCTTTACGAGGAGGAACCTTGGCTCGCGGTGAGCTTCTATCGTGCTTTCTGCCGGGCGCGCGAAATCGCGTATCAATCGATGTACGATACCGATGCATTAACTGTCAGTCTCCCTTGGGTAATCGACGAGGTGGAAGCCACGCGCGAGATTTTTGGGACGCAGATCTGGGATTACTCGGTCGAGGGCAGCCGCCCAACGCTGGATGCGATCGTAACCTACCTCGACGAGCAACAGCTCTCGCGACGCCGGATGAGCGTCGAGGAACTCTTCGTGCGAAACATCGATTCCGGTCTCACGGACTACCTGCGGGCGACCGGAGAGGATTGAGGGTATGCCACTTCTGCTGTAGCGCCGTTCAAAACGCACGTTGCCGTCGGCATTGCAAAGTGTAGCCTTACTCCGGGTTTTGATTCGGCTGTCCTTTCCGAAAATCATATCCGAACGTATTGGTGGTGCAGTCCGGCCAGAACGGGGATCGCAGTGATCGTGCCAAATCGTTGAACGCCTCGATTTACGGGTGCGTCCTTTTGTAATGCCAAGTGTGTGCGAGCTTGATTGTAATATGCCGCATAGGCGGAAAGGATCTGCCTCAGATGCGCCTCGCCAAAAACTATGACTTGATCCAGGCACTCGCGGCGCAAGGTACCGATCAATCGTTCCGCCATGCCATTTTGCCATGGCGATCTCGGCGTAATCGGCCTATCGCGGATACCCATCGCCCGGAGCCGAGCCGTGAAAATCCGCCCATAACCACGATCATTGTCGCGTACCAAGTAGGTAGGCGCTGACGTCCATGGAAACGCCTCGGTGATCTGTCGGGCTAGCCACTCGGCAGTCGGGTGCCTAGTGACCTCAAACCATAGGAGTTCTCGCCGGCCATGGCCCAGAACCAGGAAAGCAAATAATTGCTCAAAGGTCACCGTTGGGACAACGCACATGTCGACTGCCGCGATGCCCGCAGCGTGATTGCGAAGAAACGTTTTCCAGCTTTGCGATGGCGGCTTGCGACCTCGGATCATGTACTTCGAGACCGTCGACTGGGCGACTTCAAACCCGAGCATCAGCAGTTCGCCATGGATCCGGGATGCACCCCACAGCGGATTTTCCCTGTTCATCCGTCGGATCAGATCGCGCAGGTCGCGATCAATCTTCGGCCGCCCTGCCTTTCGCGATTTCCAACGCCAGACCATCTTGAAGCCAGCGCGATGCCACCGCAGGATGGTTTCTGGCTGAACGACCTGAGCCGCACCGAGGAGGGTCGGCCAGAGCTTGGTCATCAAAATGAATAGCGCTCGGTCACTCCTGCGCAGCCGAATACGAGGCGGAGCCCGCCGTAAAGCGGTTGATGGCGGAGAAACACAATTTCGGCTTCAAGTTGGCGTCGCGACTTGAATAGATCGGCGACGAGCATTCCGAGCGCGTGCAGGATCGCGAACATCGCTTTCAATGATGCGATGATTCTGCCTTACGATGCGAACCCAAGACGGATGGTATTTTCGGAAAGGACAGCTTCCATATACATCTTGTCCCGACATGCGGCCGGGATAGTGATCTTCGTATTTCCGGTGGCGCCGATCATGGCAAAGCTGCCCGCGACGCTACACAGAGTTGAGGGCCAATGCTCGATAGGTTCGGATACAACGATGCAAGCGCGCGCAGCACGCCGTTGGTCCAGCCGAACCCGACCTGAACAGCATATTCCCCACCGCCGCCGGC
>Ga0207758_1000192_pt1 | contig 8939 bp, 8 predicted proteins | sample LuqExpMetageno12_FD_187770 | JGI IMG/M metagenome (GOLD analysis project Ga0207758, IMG submission 187770) | Tropical forest soil microbial communities from Luquillo Experimental Forest, Puerto Rico - Sample 12 (SPAdes) | ecosystem: Environmental > Terrestrial > Soil > Tropical forest ... | reverse complement strand
AACGAAGGCATTATCCTAATCGCAGCCACCAACCGGCCTGATGTGCTTGATCCCGCGCTACTGCGCCCCGGTCGTTTCGACCGCCAGGTGGTGGTGCCGAACCCGGATGTGGTTGGCCGCGAGAACATCCTCAAGGTTCACGTGCGCAAGGTGCCGCTAGCGCCCGACGTGAACCTGAAGACAATCGCGCGCGGCACGCCCGGCTTCTCTGGCGCAGACCTCATGAATCTTGTCAACGAAGCAGCGCTGATGGCAGCGCGGCGCAACAAGCGGATGGTGACGCAGGCCGAATTCGAGGACGCCAAGGACAAGGTGATGATGGGCGCCGAGCGCAAGTCGCTGGTGATGACGGAGGAGGAGAAGCTTCTCACCGCCTATCACGAAGGCGGCCACGCCATCGTCGCGCTCAACGTCAAGGCGACCGATCCGGTGCATAAAGCCACCATCATCCCGCGCGGCCGCGCGCTCGGCATGGTCATGCAACTGCCGGAACGCGACAAACTCTCGATGTCGCTTGAACAGATGACGTCGCGTCTCGCCATCATGATGGGCGGGCGCGTCGCAGAGGAAATGGTGTTCGGCAAAGAGAAGGTGACGTCGGGTGCTGCGTCGGATATTGAGCAGGCCACCAAGCTTGCGCGCATGATGGTGACGCGCTGGGGCCTGTCCGATGAGCTCGGCACCGTGGCTTATGGCGAGAACCAGGACGAGGTTTTCCTCGGCTATCAGGTCGCGCGCCAGCAGAACATGTCGGAAGAGACCTCGCGCAAGATCGACGCCGAAGTGCGCCGGCTGGTCGAGGCGGGTCTCAATGAGGCTAAGCAGATCCTGAGCGACAAGCGCGCCGATCTGGAGACACTGGCGCGCGGCCTGCTCGAGTTTGAGACGCTAACCGGCGATGAGATCACTGATCTGCTTGTGGGCAAGCGGCCGGTGCGCGAATCGGTGATCGAGCCCACCGCGCCGCGCTCTTCCGCGGTACCACCGGCCGGCAAGCCGCGCCCGCGGCCCGAGCCGCCGTCGGGCGAGGTTGCCCCGCAGCCGCAGGCCTAAGTCATTCAGCCACATTCATTAAAAACGCCTGCTTCGGCGGGGCGTTTTCGTTTTGCCACCGTTATGCGCGGGGCCGGTCAAAAGACCGGCCGCTTTGACATCGATCAATGTGCCGGAAACGGACTCTGGTTGTAATGAGTCTGACGAATTACTGAGCGATATCCGTCCGGGTAACCGGGTCCTCCCGGAACGGATATGGTGGCCGGAGTCCCGGCCGCCTTATTTTTTGCACCCCGCGATGCCGCTACAAAACCGCGTCAACCCGTTTGGCGAATTGACCGCCGTTTTGGCGCGTGGCTTGTTCATGGGCAATCGCGGCGGACGAATCCATGACGATAACCGCCACCTGGCACCGCGACGCTGGAGGTCGCGGCAATGGATCTGCTGCAAGCTCGAGTTTAAGAATCGGCATCGCAACGTTTGGGGCGACGGTTACACCGAACTATTCTTCCTCGACGAAGTTACGGCCTTGGCTGCCGGTCACCGGCCTTGCTTCGAATGCCGGCGTCAGGAGGCAGAGCATTTCGCCACCGTGTTCGCCGGCAACGCCAAGCGGGTGAGTGCGCCGCTGATGGACAAGATCCTGCACGGTGAGCGTCTCGATGGCAAAGCCAAGCGCACGCATCGCGGCAATTTTGATGCGCTGCCCGACGGCGCGGTGATTGTCATGGACGGCCAGGCCTTTGCCATGCGCGGCGCGCAATTGCTGCGCTGGACTCCGGTCGGCTATGACGAAACACGCGGCCGTCCGAGCGCGACAGAGGTCGACGTGCTCACGCCGCCTTCGATCCTCGCGGTGCTCGGACGCGGCTATGAGCCGCGGTGGCATCCAAGCGTGGGCTAAGCCAGTTCGATTGGCGCTGGCGCCGGCGTGCCGGGGACGCCCGGCGCCCAGACAAGCAGTACGATCAACGCCATGATCGCCAGCATAGCGGCAACCAGTGCGACACAAGCCGGCCAGCCGCCAATATTCCAGGCCAGCCCGCCGATGGCGGCGCCGAAGCTGCCGCCGACATAGAAGCTGGTGACATAAAGCCCGACCGCAGAGGAGCGCCCCGCCTTAGCGGTGATCGTCACATAGCCGGTCGACATCGCCTGGCAGATTAACCCGCAGCCAGCGCAGATCGCGAGGCCCGCGATGATGGCCCACAGCGGTGAGGCAAGAGTAAGTGTGATGCCACCAACCCACAGCCCGATCACGCGCACCACGAATCGCCTCCGCCCAAAGCGGGCGGCCGCCCAACCGATCCAGGGCGTCAGGAAAGCACCAACCAGATAGACGACGAAAATCGCGCCAAGCCAAGTGGCGGAAAGATTGTAAGGCGGCGCCGCCAGATGAAAGCTGATATAGGTAAACGTACAGATGAAAATGAACAGCACGCCGAAGCCGACAGCGAACGTCGCAACCAGTTGAGGATTGCGGAAATGCGCCAGCATCTGCCGCCCGGAAGCCAGCAGACCTTCCGAGCGTACGAACCTGCGTTCAGCCGGCAGCAGGAGCGCAACCACGATAGCGCCGGCTAGCGCTACCGTGGCAAGCACGCTGAAGCCCGCGCGCCAGCCGATCAGGTCGGCGATGATCCCGGTCGCCAGCCGTCCGCTAAAGCCGCCAAGACTCGAGCCCGATGAGTAGATGCCGGCGGCCGTGGTTGCTTCGTTGGGCGGCAACTCGTCCCCGATATAAGCGACGGTGACGGCGAAGATGGGCGGTAGCACAAAGCCCTGCACCGCGCGCCAAAAGATCAGCACGTGCAGACTGGTGGAGAGCCCGACCATCAAGGTCGGGACCACCAACACGAACATGCCAGTGACGATCACCCGCTTGCGGCCGAGCACGTCGGCTACAGTGCCGGTGAAGGGCGCGGTCAACGCCACCGCCAACGTGCTAACCGTGATGATGGTGGAAACCTCGGCGGGGCCGGCGCTAAATTCCCGCGACAGCAGCGGCAGAATCGATTGCGGCGAATAGAGATTGATGAAGGCGCAAAATCCGGCGAGCCCGACCGCGAACTGACGCGCGGAAAGTTTCGAACGAGTCGCGGCGGTCATTGAGGTTCCGGCTGGCCCTTCCGCCCATGAAGCTATCGATTCTGCCGCGCGCGCCAAGGGGCAACGCGGCGGGGCAGCGAATCGCCGGGCGCATAGCTTGGCTTAGGGCAAACCAACAGCCGTCTTGGCTCGGCGCAAGGTGTCTTTCGGCGAGCCACCGGCGTCGATCTTTATCCAGTCGATGGCGCCAAGCTGGTAGCCTTCCTGCTCACGCGCCACAGCGGCGTCGGCATCGGAGGCGTCGCCGTGGCGGCCGCCTACGCGCGCGAGCCGCGTCGCCAGCTCGGCGGTCAGGAATAGGCCGTGGAATGCAACGCCGGCCGCCACTTGCGCAATCGCCGCGCGTTCGCCGGCGCGTGCATGCACGGCATCCACAATTGCAGAGTGACCGGCGGTAACGACACGGCGCGCCTTGTCAGCAAGCGTGGCGTAAACGCGCGCGGTGACCTCACGAGTGTAGGCAGAATCGGGCAGGGGATCGGTCTCGGCGATCCCCAACAGAGCCTTGCGTTCAACGTCGCTGCGCAGCACCACTGCGCCCGGCGACGGTGCAATATCCGGCGCCAGCGCCCTCGCGAGCAACGACTTGCCGGTGCCCGACAGTCCGCCGACGGCAATGAGGCGAGGCGCCGGCGGCGCTAGCAATTTGCCAGCGAGCGCGAAATACTCACGCGCGCTTTGGTCGATGTTCGAGCGCAGGCGAGCGTTCACGCGCCGCGCCGCCGTCACCTTGGCGCGGATTGTCGCGCGCAGCGACAGGAACAGCGGCAGCGCAGCGAGCGCGTCCAGATTGTCCGCATGCTGCATCTCGCTGAGATAGCTGTTGAGCACGGTATTGGCGGCTGGCTCCAGTCCGCGCTCAATCAGATCCATCAGCAGGAAGGCAAGATCGTAGAGCGTGTCGCCGGTGGCGATCGCCGGATCGAATTCGATTGCGTCGAACAGCATCGGCCGGCCGTCGATCAGCACGATGTTCCCGAGGTGCAGATCGCCGTGGCAATGCGCGACGCGTCCGGCAGCTTCACGCGCGGCTAACAATGGGCGCAGGCGATTGAGTGCGCGCTGCGTCGCTCCCATCAACGCGTTCACCGCGCCGGTCGGGAAGAGTTCGGGCACCGCGTGCAGCTCAGCGTCGTTCTGCTCGATAATTTCGGCGAGTTGTTCGGCAAATCGGGCGGTCTTGTTGACTGACGCCGTCGTATGGGCGCGCGCGACGGACCGGCCCAGCGCGTCGGCGAGCGCGGCATCGATGCGCCGCGCCTCGGCTAGATGGTCAAGCGTCTGCGTCTCATCGAAGCGGCGCATCTCCACCGCCCATTCCACCGGCTCGCCTGCGCCGGCAATGGCAAGGGTGCCGTCTTTTTCCTGGGTGATCGGCAGCACGCCGCGGTATATCTCCGGTGCGAACGCGCGGTTGACCTCCATCTCGGCCTCACAGGCGGCCTTGCGCTTTGCCAGTGTCGAATAATCGAGGAACGGAAAACGCACTGCGCGCTTGATCTTGAGTGCGCGCTCGCCCGCCAGAAATACCGTCGCGGCATGGGTATCGATACGTTTGACCGCCGCACCCCCGTGGGTGGCGGGGCGCTCAAGAAAATCGATTACCGCCTTTTGCACGTTGCCAGTCATGCGGCCCTGCCGCCAGTACACAATTTGGCCCTGCCGCCGCGACTTCCACTCTGATCCAGGTCAATGCGGGTTTTGCGGTCGGAGCGATGATATGAAACAAACCGGCGACTTGCCGAGGAGACCGTCGATGACAACGTTGCCACACGCGTTCAAGCGCATCAGGCTCAATCTTGCCCGCTCCAAGGAGTTCCCACTGGGCTCCGTGCGGCACGGGTATGAATTCGTGGCCCCGCTCGACAGCAAAGGTCATATCGACGAGACGCTCTGGCGCGCTCACCGCGAGCATTGCCGTGTGCGCCGCTTTTGGGAAGGGCAGGACGACGAGATCGGGTACCTGGTGCACAAGCCGGGCGGCGCGGAGCATGCGCGCTGGGTTTTTGACTACGACCAAACCGTCAAGGAAGACGATGAGAGCGGTTATCGCTTCGGCGCGCACATCTTTCGCCCTGGCGAATACGTCTCTATTCGCAGCGAGGATGGCGAGATGCATACCTACCGGGTGGTTTCGGTGGAACCGGCAACCTGAGAAGCGAATTAATCCCATCAGAACCGGGGCGGCGATGAGATCGTGTGCTCATGCGCGCTTAACGTGACGGCGCGCGGCGTAGAATCGGCGGCGCGGTCTCGAACTTTAACAGGTTGGACCAGCAGTTTCTGCGATATTGGTTGGTACAGCGGCCTTCATTCGGAGTTGCGCGCTTGCTCGTCCGCCTGGATGCAGTACCTCTCGTTGACCACTATCGCTTCGACGACAGCCCATTCCTCACACCCTGTCTTGATGTGGATCAACGCGCTTTTTGCATCGCCACTAATGATTTGCAAAAATTGGGGAACTGGCAAAGTCGGGAGGTTCAAATGACAACCATCCCCGATAGCGGACTGCAAGAAATCAGTCGTGAAGCATGGAAAGACAGGATATTCGTGCTTATGGGCATAGTCGTCCTGATCGCGATTATCTGTGCTGTCATTTTGTAGCTTGCATAACAAAAGGCCGCTTCAGTTGGCGGTCATCTTGATTTAGGGGCATCTCGCGAAGGGCTTGCGTGAGGTGGGGCAAGTCACGCTATTATCAATGTGGCCAAATGCTCCACAGTGCCGCGAGCAAAACGAGTATGGGTATGGCTACGCCGATCAGCCAAAGTAACACATTTCGCCAACTCACGCCTCATCACCAGCTTCAATCTAATCTACGAGTTGCCCCGCGACAGGAGCAGCGCGTTAAAAAAGAGAAAACTCACTGAGAATTGATTTATCGGGAACTTATTTCTGGAACTTTTGGTTTTTGCAGTGAGTGGAGGTAACAATCCGAGAACACAAGTCGCTGGATTTTTATTTCCAAATTTTTGGTAGCAAATGTAACTCCACCGACCTTATGCGGTAAGTCCGTGTCTTATCAGCGCGGCTTCTTTTTTCTTGGGGCCCTACTTCGCTTGCAGACGATAGATGTATTCGTCCAATGCAAGGATGCGAGCACGCACGAACACTTCCGGATCTGACCGGACGTCTTCCAAAAGGCTTTCTCTGGCCTCACTATTATAACGAGGGCCCCAAACGGGCATCTGTCGCGTTCCGTGCCACGTCGCGATCTGCGTACCATCAATGACTTCGTACACGCGCGCGAAGGGGAAGACGCCGTTGTTCTTTTTAGAAAGCTCGGTAAGGTCGGGTACACTGGTGACGGATTTGATCTCGTGTGCAAGCGGTCCGTTACCCTTGCCATTCAAGCCATGGCATACGGCGCAGTGTGTCTCGTACTCATATTTTCCTCTATCGAACGCTTTCGTTGCGTCGTTTTTTTGCGCATGTGCGATTGCAGCCACAGCAGTGATCGCAGCAACTGTGAGAACTTGAAGCAGTTTCATGTTTTTTCCTCCCCAGGAGTTGATCCTAGGATTTCGTTTGATTAATTTTGGGAGAATCTAAACGTGCGCATCGTCCAGCGATATTGTCCTTTGGGGCAACAATTTAAGAACACAGTTGTTTGAATTTTTCGTTTTTATTTTTGGGTCACAAATGTTGGTGGGCTAAGAAAAATCATCGAACAACCTCACCCTCTTTCACTAGGACTCCCGCGAAGTGACTGGGCATGCGGTCGCATTGTAAATAGTTAGCCTCCGCTGGCAGAGACTGCTTTGTGGCAGATCATTATGCAGAGCCGGGCCTCTCGAACGCCGACTTTTTGACCCTTATCAACTCGGGTCATCTTTGTCAGCGTACGCTTTCATTAATTTGGAGCTACGCACATGTATGGCAAAGGACGAGAACTCGAAATCGGAAATGCGACCAGCGCGATCGTTATTTCTTTGTTGCAGGCCCTTGTCGACAAACATGTCCTATCGAATACCGAGGCGCGGGCAGTTTTAACCAAGGCCGCAGACAAACTCGGACCACACGACTATACGGCTCCCGTCAAGGGGGCGATCGGCATCATCCTGGATGATATTCTGCAACAGTTTCCCGAGAACGGGGGCGACTAACCGAAGCGGGCAATCGACACATGACAGCCACCCAAAGCGTCGACGCTGCAGCGCGCGCGACCGAAGACTGGATCGATGATTTTGTCCAACGCTTGGGATGGCGTGATCGAACCCGCGCTAATTACCGGCATTACCGCGAGGGCTCTATTACGAAGGCTGGCATCCGGCATCACGCGTAACGGCCAAGAGCCGAGGGGCGTTTCTTGAGCGTATTTACGACAGCTTGTACCGCGACCCAGGAGTCGATGCCGAACAAGCGGCGCGATATTTGCGTTGCTGGGGGCACGCTTGCTAGCTGCGGAGGTTGAAGATGCGAAAGCCTCCACGCCCCACGAAATACACAATGTTTGGCCGAGCTGACTCTTAAGCGCATGACCCGCCTCGCTCAAACGGCCTCGTCACATCAGGCGTCAATATTGCGGCTTTTCCTATGCGGCGATGTAATGCTCGGGCGAGGCATAGACCAAATATTGCCACAACCTTGCAACCCGGCGCTTCACGAAAATTACGTTGATTCGGCGTTGGAATATGTGCAGCTCGCAGAAACTGCCAATGGTCCTATAAAACGGCCTGTAGCTCCTGCCTATGTCTGGGGCACCGCCCTTGACGAATTAAAACGGGCCGCGCCCGATGCACGCATCATCAATCTCGAAACAAGCATTACACGCAGCGAAGACTTTGACCCCAAAGGAATTAATTACCGGATGAGTCCGGAAAATGCAGATACGCTCGTCGCCGCGCATATCGACTGTTGCGCGCTCGCAAACAACCATATTCTCGACTGGGGACGTACGGGGCTGTTCGATACCCTAACGACCTTAAGGCGACTCGGCATAAAAACGGCCGGTGCCGGGCGCACGCTTGAGGAGGCTAGCGCAGCCACCGCGCTGCCCATTTCCGAAAAAGGTCGTGTGCTGGTCTTCTCTTTCGCGTCGGTAACAAGTGGCACGCCCCGCAATTGGGCAGCAGCACCGGGCACTGCCGGCATTAACCTTCTGACTGATCTGTCTCCTGCGACGGTCAATCGTACCACTAATCGGATCGCTCGCGAGCGCCAAGCTGGTGACGTAATCGTTGCTTCAATCCATTGGGGAACCAATTGGGGCTACAAAGTTTCCGACGCGCAAAGGCGCTTTGCCTATTCCATGATCGACGACGCCGGCGTTTCGATCGTTCACGGTCATTCTTCACACCATCCGAAAGCGCTGGAACTGTATCGCGACCGATTGATACTTTATGGCTGCGGTGACTTCCTGAACGATTACGAAGGCATCCGTGGGTACGAAGACTACCGCGACGATCTTACCCTCATGTATTTCGTCGACATCAAGATAACGAGCGGAGCTGTAAGCAACATCGAGCTTGTCCCTCTACGTATCAGGCAGTTCCAGCTTGTTGCGGCCTCCGCTACAGACGTCGAATGGATTCAACAGACGCTGGATAGTGAAAGCCGGCGGTTTGCCACCGGTGTGAGGGTGACGGCTCCCGGCCGCCTCACCGTGAGTTCAACGGCGGAGCATTAATGATGAAGCGGAAACTCGCCGCATACCAGGCTGGCAATGTCGTCTGTCAGTATCGAGCTTTGGGTCAGTGGCGCTGACTGATAGAGGTCAATGACTTTTCTCAACTATCGAATATGAGTGTGTTGCTGCGCGTGTGCTGCGCCTACTGCGGAAACGAAGGGCGATGCTCGCCAAGATGGGGCTTGTAGTGGCACCGTGGCGCTTGGTG
>Ga0207758_1000181_pt1 | contig 9171 bp, 7 predicted proteins | sample LuqExpMetageno12_FD_187770 | JGI IMG/M metagenome (GOLD analysis project Ga0207758, IMG submission 187770) | Tropical forest soil microbial communities from Luquillo Experimental Forest, Puerto Rico - Sample 12 (SPAdes) | ecosystem: Environmental > Terrestrial > Soil > Tropical forest ... | reverse complement strand
ATTGTTGCTCAATCTTGTGAGCCACTGTTCTTAGGGCACGCAATTGACTGGCGCGCCTAAGACCTAGAACAAATCCAACCGGCCTGCAGATTCCCGTCGAAATGATCGTTTGGCAGATCACCGGCCCGACGAATTCGAGATACGATTCCAGCCGGGAATCTTCTCTATAATTCGCATGCGAAATTCCGCCTCCATTCGCCTGAGTGCGTTCTCAGCTTCGATCGCTCGCAGCTCAGTGGTTTTTACGCGTTCTTCAGCGGCTGCTAATTGTCGTTCTGCGGTCGCTAGGCGAGAATTCGCTTGTTCCAGCACCGCATCGATCTCTTGCAGCCTATTACTTAAAGCCTCTTCTATTCGATCGCTGAACGCTTTAACCTCCGCGAGAGTTTTCTGTCGCTCTGCTTCTGCGGATTCGACGCGATCTTGCGCAAGTTTCAACTTCTCGATTGCTTCTTTGACGAGAATTTCAGCGCGAAAGTTCGGGCTGGTGGCATGCTCAGCAGCTTCGGTCCGTTCACCTGCGTTGTGGACAAGATTTAGGGTTTTTTTGCGCGGGTTTATTTGGGAGGATTGGGAGGATTGGGAGTCGTTGAAAGTTAGAACGCCTTCTGGTGAGACAGCCACATAATACTCGGATGTGTCCGTTTGTATTCGCCGAAGTTGGGCCATATCGCCGATCGCAAGTTGAGAGTTGAACAATTTTAGCTATCTTATTAATCACTAAATAAGGTTAAGAAAGCGTATCCAAGTGTGAGCTGGATTTTGGGGTGTCCAAGACAAGCTCAATCAATCTGACGCTAGTGCAATAGTAGAGCCGCGAGCGCTCCTATAAACCAGGTCTTTGCATACCATGCATACCACGGCTGAAAAGTTCCAATCTGGAGTCTTAAAATGCCGCTCCTGCAAAATCATTGGTTAATAGGAGCGTAGAGCTACACCGGTTGTTGACGTAATTCGGTTTAACGCTCGGATTATATTTTGGTTCTATTGCGAAGCCATTCGACAGGAGACCTAAATGCTAGAGCGTCGAGCCGGTGGCCGTTGTCGTGTGCTCAAGGGCGCAAAGCTCATTCTTGGCACTTCATCAGTATTGGATTGTCTTGTACATAATTTAACCAATCGCGGCGCTACTATTGAAATCGCTTACGGTGCTGACTTGCCGGAGAATTTATCAATGACATTCGATGGCGGACGGACAATCCGGCCGTGCCGACTTGCATGGCGAAAGTGCGACCAGATAGGCGTGCAATTTCTCTAAGTTGCGTTTGTGGTTTATGGTCCCGTCGTAAAGCGACCGATTTTAAATTTATCGTTTGTCGCTCTCGAACACGCTCATTTCGTTGTTGAAAGCCTGCAGCCGTACGGCTCGGCTGAATGCCTAGTCCGAGTATTCGCTAGGCGGCCTTCCCTGTCTAAAGACTCATACCTCTCAGTCGATGGCGATGTCGTCCCATTTCGGGCAGGCACGGGCCTCGACCGGCATATCGAACTCCTTGTAGTTGCCGGCATCGATCACCGATGGCTTCAAGAAGTACTCCGACGGAGTCGGTAGCTTGCGCAGGTGACGTATTGCAATAGTGGTTGCGATGCAGCCTTGCATAAACGGATCGGCCTGACCGCTGGCCAGTAATTTGTCCGCCTTTACAGCTTCGACCGCTTCCTTCGTGCCGTTGATACCAACAACGATCGATTTGCGGTTGGCCGCATCGAGCGCTTCGATTGCGCCGATCGCCATTGCATCATTGGCCGCCATCACCCCGTCGATCTGCGGAAAAGACTGCATTAGATTTTCCATTACTTGCAGCGCATTGAGACGCTGAAAGTTACCCGCCTGAGTAGCGAGCAGCTTCACATTCGGATGTTCCTTGACCACGTCAGTGAGGCCTCGAGTGCGGTCTTGATTGGAGATCGAACCTTTCACACCTTCGATGATGACCACATTGCCTTTGCCACCGAGCGCCTTCATGAGCGCTTCCGCGGTGGCGCGGCCGACTTTGTAATCGTCGATGCCAACATAGGAGACGATCTTGCCGCCAGCCATATGGTCGGTGACGTTGACTACCGGAATGCCGGCCGCGTTCATCTTTTCGACACCAGGGATCAGCGCCTTGTAATCGACCGGCGTGAACACGATGGCGTCAGGTTTTTTCACAATCACGTCTTCGACCTGGCTGAGCTGCTCCGGAATGCTGTCAGGCTTGGTCGGCACATACTGGATCACCTTGGCGCCAAGCTGTTTAGCGGCGTTCTCCGCCCCGACGCGGACATTCTGGAAAAACGGATTGGTCTGGTTCTTGGTGAAGACCGCAATCGTCTCGCCCTCGGCGTAGGCGAATCCACCGGATGTCGCCACTGCAATAACGACGGCCAAGCTCAGGTGTGTTGCCTTCATGGACTTTCCCCCGTGTCTGCTGTCAGCTCACTCAGACGCGGGCCAGCGGCCTGCGCCTCGCGCACCAATTGCATCAGTTAGAAACGTCGTGCATCGGCAAGTGAAAGGCATTGACTTACGTCAAGCAAAACGCTAGCCGCCCTCTCTATCCTGTTTGTTGTTTTCGGAAAATCGGCAAGTAGAATCGCCGTGTCGGCATCGATCCGGCTTAACGGGTAGAGCGTGTGACGGTCTCGCCTTTATTCGAATTGCGTGGGGTCTGTAAGGATTTCCCCGGCGTCAAAGCGCTCGACAACGTCTCGTTCGAGATTAATGCGGGTGAGGTGCATATGCTTGTCGGCGAGAACGGAGCCGGCAAGTCGACCTTAATGAAGATCCTATGCGGCGCCTATCGCGCCGACGAAGGTACATTTTTCCAGAACGGCGAGCAGGTGAGGATCGACAGCCCGGCCGATGCACGAAAATTTGGAATCGCCGTGATTTTTCAGGAATTCACGCTCGTCCCTTATCTCGACATCGCGCAAAATATCTTCCTCGGTCGCGAATTTCCCAACCGGGTGCCGGGCCTCATCGACCGGCGGCGCATCCATGCCGAGGCTAAGCGCGTGCTTGACCTGATCGGGTTCCATATCGATCCGCGCACCCCAGTCCACAAACTCGGCGTCGCGCAGCAGCAAATGGTCGAGATCGCCAAGGCGCTATCGCAGGATGCCCGCATCCTGGTCATGGACGAGCCGACCGCGGCCCTCTCCGACCGAGAGACTGAGCTCCTGTTCGCGATGATCGAGCGGCTCAAGAAGAAGGGCGTTGCGATAATCTACATTTCACACCGGCTATCCGAGGTGTTCGCACTGGGCGATCGGATCACCGTGTTGCGCGACGGTCGCAAGATTGGTTCGCTATTGCCGGCCGAGACTACCCCCGATCAGCTGGTAACCCAGATGGTCGGCCGGCCCGTGGACGCAACCTATACGCGGCCATCGCGGCCGACGCCGGGCGAAGTAGTGCTCGAGGTCAAGAACCTGTCCGGCCCGAGCGGATTTTCCGACGTCAATCTCACGGTACGCGCCGGCGAAATCGTCGGCCTGTGCGGGCTGGTCGGCTCCGGCCGCACCGAGGTCGCGCGCGCAATCTTCGGCGCTGACCACGTGAGCACGGGTGAGATCAGGCTCAACGGCAAGCGGATCAGCGCGTCGGCGGAAGATTCGGTGCGGCGCGGCATGGCGCTAATCCCGGAGAACCGCAAGGCGCAGGGTCTCGCGCTAGCCCGCTCGATCGGTGACAACATCGTGTTGGTCGGCCTGCGCAAGCTGTTCCCCTCAGGCATTTTCGCGCCGCGGCGGGCGATTAAAGCCGCGCGCGCGGTCATCGACAAGTTGCGCATCGCGACGCCGTCGCCGCGGCGACCGGTCGCGACGCTTTCCGGCGGCAATCAGCAGAAGGTGGTCGTCGGCAAATGGCTGAATGCCGACGCAAAGTTCTACATCTTTGACGAGCCGACGCGTGGCATCGACGTCGGCGCGAAAGCCGAGATTTTCCGGCTGCTCGACGGCCTGGTGCACAACGGCGCCGCCATCCTGATGATCAGTTCCGAGCAGATTGAGATCGTTCACATCTGCGATCGAGCCTACGTCATGCGCAGCGGCCGCATCGCCGGCGAGCTCAAGCATCACGAGTTGACCGAAGCCAATATCGTCCGTCTCGGGATCCACCAATGAGCACGACAGCACTCCCAGCGCAAATCGCCCGCGTGCCAGGGGTCGCCATAGCGCTGATTGCACTGTGCATCGTGTTCGTCCTGACCAGTCCGGGCTTTGCCACGCCGCCCAATATCGCCAACGTGCTTACCCAATCGACTATCCTGCTGCTGTTAGCGCTTCCGATGACCCTGATCATCATGACCGAGGGACTAGACTTGTCGATTGGCGCAGTACTCACCTTCGCTTCCATCATACTCGCGATAACTGCGGTCTCTACGGGCTCGCTCGCACTCGCTTTCGCGGCCGCGCTCGCCGTCGGACTCTGCTTTGGTTTCCTAAATGGCGCGCTGATCGCCGTGTTCGATATCCCGCCGTTCATCACCACGCTGGGCACGCTTGGTATCGCGCAGGGCCTGTCACTGGTGGTAACCGACGGACAGAGTGTGGTCGGTATTCCGCGCTCGATCGAAACCATCTATTCGGGAACCGCGGCCGGCATCCCGCTGCCGATCATCCTCGCCGCGCTCGCCTACGCCGTCACCCATGCCCTGCTCTATCACACGCGTTTCGGCGCCTACGTCTTTGCCCTCGGTGGCAACCGCGAGGCGCTGAAGGTCGCGGGCATTTCGGTGCGTGGCATGCTGATTCGCGTCTATGTGTTCGGCGGCCTAATGGCCGGTTTTGCCGCGCTACTGATGACCGCGCGACTTAATTCGGCGCATCCCACGGCCGGCATCGGCATGGAGTTCGACGCCATCGCGGCCATCGCCGTCGGCGGTACCTCTTTTGAACGCGGCAACGGATGGCTACTCGGAACACTGCTCGGCGTTATCACGGTCGGCGTGCTACGCAATGGTCTGAACCTGCTGGCAATCCCGTCCTCGGTGCAGGTCGCCTGCGTCGGTGGACTGGTGATCGCTGCCCTCTTCATCGACGGCTTACGGGGCGAGCAATGAGCATCCTCACCAGCGAGACCTTATCGTCCCGCTTTACCTTGTCGGGCAATGTTATGCAGACGCTTTATCGCGTGCTCGCGGTAGCGTTGCTCTGCGTCGCGCTGACTGCGCTCAGCGACGTGTTCCTGACCGCCAACAACATCCTCAATGTGCTGCGGCAGACCGCACTGCTGTTCTTGATGGCCTCCGGACTTACGCTGGTGATCCTCACCGCCGGCCTGGACCTATCGATCGGCGCCAATGTCGCCCTATCGGGATGCCTGGCTGCGAGTGTGATCAAGATCTCGGGTTCGCCTCTGCTCGGAATCGCCACTGGCGTCGGCTGCGGCTTCATTATTGGCCTTGCCAATGGTGTGCTGGTTACGGCGCTGCGGATTCCATCATTCATAGCCACCTACGGCATGATGTGGGTGCTCACCGGCATCACCTATTACTACATGGCTGGAGAAACCATTCATGGCTTCCCGCCAGGTTTCCGCCAGCTCGGCAGCGGCCATCTGTTCGGCATTCCGGTACCGGTCTATTTCATGGTGCTCTTCCTAATGATCGGCGTGCTGTTCGCGCAGCGAACGACCTGGGGACAGCAGATCTATGCGATCGGCGCCAACCCAATCGCGGCACGGTTATCCGGAGTACCGGTCGAGAGACGGTTGGTACTGGTATATGCTGTCAGCGGCGCAATGGCGGGCCTCGCCTCGCTGATCATTCTAGCGCGCATCAATTCGGCGCAAGGTGACATCGGCGAAGAGCTGACGCTGCCCGCGATTGCCGCCGTCCTGGTCGGCGGCACCTCGCTGTTCGGCGGCTCCGGCACTGTGGCGGGAACGCTGATCGGCGCGCTGCTGCTCACCCTTGTCCTCAACGGCATGAATCTTCTGCAAATCAATTCGTCGTGGCAGCCGCTGGCCACCGGCATTATCATTCTACTCGCGGTCTGGATCGATATCCGAACGCGCCGGATCGGCGAATAGGCAATTCACTACCTCACGCATCGAAAGGAGTAAGAAGCATGAAATACCTGGTCGTCGGTCTTACCGCCGCGCTGGCGGCGCTGTCCTCGAGTGCGGCCCTCGCCGAAGGCGAGAGCATCGCTGTCTTCACCAAGAACCTGACTAATCCCTACTTCCAGGCCGTCCGCGTCGGCACCGAAACCGCTGCAAAGAAGCTCGGCGTCAACGTGATTCAATACGTCCCGACCAAGCCCGACAGCATTCCCGAGCAGCTTTCCCAGGTGGAGGACGTGATCGTCAAGAAGCCGAACGCGATCGTCTTCATCCCGGTCGATTACAAAGCGCTGGTGCCAGCGGTGGAAAAAATCAACGCCGCCAAGATCCCGGTCACCAACATCACCGACCGTTCGGCGGCCGGCGATTTCGTCGCGTTCGTTGGCGCCGACGACTACAGTATCGGACTCGCCGTCGGCAAACGGCTGCTAGACGCGATGGGTGGCAAGGGCAACGTCATTATCCTAGAGGGCGTCAAAGGTTCATTGACGAGCACCAATCGCGTTCGCGGCTTTAACGATGCGCTGAAAGAGTATCCCAACGTTAAACTTCTCGCCTCACAGCCTGGCAATTTTCAACGGCTGAACGCGCTGCAAGTCGTGGAGAACCTGATGCAATCGTTCCCGCAGATCGACGGCGTGCTGGCGGCCAATGATCCGATGGCGGTCGGAGCAATCGAGGCGTTGGAAGCTGCGAACCGCAAGGCGCTTGTGGTCGGAATCAATGGCAGCAAGGAGGCAGTCGACTTGATCAAGTCTGGCAAGCTGTTGGCGAGTGGCGATTTCAACGGCTTCATTCAGGGCTGCATCGGCACTGAGATCGCCGTGCGCAATCTACGCAAGCAATCAACACCCAAAGAAGTAATGCTGAAGCCAATAGTGGTCGATAAGACCAACTATGCGCCTTATGAGGTTCCGGTCGAGCAGCGTACTTGCCCAACTCTCGAACAGGTCCTTGCAAATTGAGGACTAACTACCGCGTTGGCGGGCCGTTCTTGATTAAACGGCTCGCTAACGCTCAAGTGAGCTACGCATTCACGAATGCCTAATTGTTTATGAGTACCACGCCGTTTCTGGCTGCCACTAATGGGCAAATACCACGACTCCGCGAAGATTCTTGCCCGCGTCGAGGTCAGAATAGCCGGCATTTATTTGATCGAGTTGATAGGTCTGAGTAATTAATTCGCGCAATTTCAAGTTACCACTGCGGTACAACTTTAGCAGCTCAGGGATTTGCAAACGCGGGCTAGCAAAACCATAGACCGCGCCCATGATTGCCTTCTGAGTGACGAACAATTCGAGTGGTGGAATCCTAATTTCTGCTACAGAGTCCGGCGTAAGCCCGGTTACCACCACGTTACCGCCTTTGGTCGTCGCGCGGAACGCCGGGACCAGCGTCGCGGGCGGATCGATGCAAACGAAAGCGTGATTGACACCGATCCCATCGGTTAACTCCAACACTGCGCGGGTTAGCGCCTCACCTTGAGCATTGATTCCATGGCTGGCGCCAAATTCTCGCGCCCAATCCAGTTTTGCCGTAACAATATCGGCAGCAATTATTTTTGAGGCACCACATAGTCGCGCACCTTGAACAACATTCATTCCATCCCCGCCACAGCCAACAACGAGTACGCTGTCACCATGCTTGACTCGCGCCCGGTAGCGTGCAGCCCCAACCCCTGCCGGCACGCCACATGCAACGAGGCTGGCAAGATCGAGCGGAATATCTTTATCAATCACGATGACGGAGGCCTGATCTGCCACCGTGCGTTCGGCAAAAGCGCCGATCATGCAAAAGGCGCCAACAGCAATGCCGGCGTGATCACGCCGGCGGTATGTGCCGTCAAGCTGTGGTCCATGAGTGATTCGGGGACCTTCAGCGCAGAGATGATGTAACCCCGCACGGCACCAGCGGCAGATTCCACAGGCAGGTATAAACGTCAGGACAACGTGGTCATAGGGTTTAATCCCCTCGACGGCAGTGCCAATTTGTTCAACGATGCCTGCAGCTTCATGGCCTAACACCATCGGCCGCATTGCCACGCGGCGCTCGCCACGGATCACGTGATAATCGGTGCGGCACAGACCTACTGCGGCGAGGCGCACCAATACTTCCGTGGGACCTGGCGGATCGAGCGTAATACGCTCGATCGACAACGGTTGGCGAATTTCGCGAAATACGGCGGCAAGTGTATCCATAATTTATGATGCATTAATGCGTCTGAGGCAGGCAACCCCATCAAAATAGGCGAATTGTGTTAGGCAGGAGACTTTAAGTCTGTTGCGAAATCCTCCTCGCAGGCATTCAACGACTTTCCATTTCCTGTTTCAATAGATGCGAGGCTCCCCAAAAAGAGCCCACACAGGAGAGATGAATGCCTGAAAAACGGCGCAGCTTTTACGGGGTGCCTTACGCCGTTTCGGTGTCAGGGAACCATATTTGGGGATCGCTAGTCCAGAAGGCAGGGTATACGATCAAGGACATCCCGAAGACCTGGGATGCCTTCTACGATTTCTTCAAGGACGTGCAGAAGAAATTGCGCGCCCAGGGCGTGCGCAACGTCTATGGCCTCGGTTTCCAGGTGACGACCAATGGCAACGACCCCAACGCCTTCTTCAACTACTTCCTGATCGCCTATGGCGGCCAGGACATCGTCACCAAGGACGGCAAACTGCACCTCGACGACCCGAAGGTGCGGGAGGCGGCGATCGAGGCGCTGACCTATCCGACGACGGCTTATAAGGAAGGCTTTATCCCGCCGGGGGCGATCAACTGGAACGACGCCGACGACAACAACGCCTTCCACGCCAAGCAGATCGTGATGGATCTCGACGGCACGATCTCGACCGAGGTCGCGGTGCTGTCACAAGGAAAGAAGGAAGACTACGACGATATCGTCACAATGGGCTTAGCGCTCAGCAACGACGGCAAGCCGGTGCCGAGCCAGGCCGGGCCCGTTTGCTGCTTGATCTCGAAGGCGGCGAAGAATGTCGCGGTCGCCAAGGACTTTCTCAAATTCCTGATTCAACCGAAGGTCTGCAACGAGTATCTGAAGACCGGACTCGCCCGGAGGGTGCCGGCCATGCCGGCGATCGTCAAGGCTGACCCGTGGTGGCTCG
>Ga0207758_1000147_pt1 | contig 10355 bp, 8 predicted proteins | sample LuqExpMetageno12_FD_187770 | JGI IMG/M metagenome (GOLD analysis project Ga0207758, IMG submission 187770) | Tropical forest soil microbial communities from Luquillo Experimental Forest, Puerto Rico - Sample 12 (SPAdes) | ecosystem: Environmental > Terrestrial > Soil > Tropical forest ... | reverse complement strand
GGCTTCGCCCGCGGCAAAGCCGGAAATGACACAGAGCTGCCCGGGCTTGGTGGCGAGCCGCCTGCCTTTCGCCGAGCCTGCCGCGTTTCGCCTAGCCACGCTCAACGCCGATCAGGTGCGTATCAGCTATATTGGTCACGCCACCTTCCTGATCGAAAGCCCACAACTCGTGCGCATCGCAACCGACTACAATGACTATGTGCGCCCGCCGATACTGCCGGACATCGCCACCATGAATCACGCACACACGACGCATTACAGCCTGTCGCCTGATCCGGGTATCAAATATGTGCTGCGCGGCTGGGCCGAGGACGAGAAGCCGGTGCGTATCGACCTCACTTACAAGGATGTGCGCGTGCGCAACGTACCGACCAACATCCGCACCTGGGATGGCGGCACCGAGCGGCACGGCAATTCGATCTTCCTCTTCGAGGTGGCGAACCTCTGTATCGCCCATCTCGGCCACCTGCATCACACGCTCACGCAGCAGCAGCTGAACGAGATCGGCCGCATCGACGTGGTGATGGTGCCAGTCGACGGCAATTACACTCTCGATCTCGACGGCATGATCGAGGTGCTGCATGCGCTCAAGGCGCCGCTGATGATCCCGATGCATTATTTCAGCTCCTACACGCTCAACCGATTCCTCGATCGCGTGCGGCAGGAATGGGAGGTAGAAATCGCTCCCCTGCCTTCGATGCTGGTGTCGAAAACCAACCTGCCGGAAAAGCCGAAAGTCGTGGTGCTGCCGGGACACTAAGTCGCGGAGCCGCGCTCTCGACAACTATGCAGCGCAGCGCGAAATCTTGTTGGTTACAAATTTTCGGTGCACGCATGCCCCACGCCATAACATGCGACAAGGTGCGGCTCCACTACGAGGAAGTGGGGCAGGGCACGTCGCTCCTGTTCGTGCATGAATTCGCCGGCGACCACCGTAGCTGGGAGCCGCAGATGCGCGAGTTCGGCAAGCGCTATCGCTGCATAGCCTATGCCGCGCGCGGCTATCCGCCGTCAGACGTGCCGGACGATGCTGAAACATATTCGTACCAGCACGTCATGCGCGACTGCGTCGCCGTGCTCGATAATCTCAAGATCGACAGTGCGCACATTGTAGGCCTGTCTATGGGCGGCTATACCACGCTGCAGGTCGCACTCAATCATCCTACGCGCGTGCGCTCGATGACGCTCGCTGGCACCGGATCCGGCAGCGAACGCTGGTACACTGAAACGTTTCGCAAGAATTCGCTTGCGCTCGCCGATCAGTTCGAGCGCGAAGGTTCGGCGGCGGTTGCGAAGAGCTATGGCCAGGGCCCGAGCCGTATTCCGTTCGCGATCAAGATGCTCGCGGCTTTGCCGAATTTTCGAAGCATCTGGCCGAACATGACCCGCGCGGCTCGGCGCATACCTCCCGCAGCTTTCAGGGCACGCGGCCGTCGCTCTATGATTTCGAGAATGCGATCCGTAAGCTAACGATCCCGGCGCTGATCGTGGTCGGTGACGAGGACGACCGCTGCATCGAACCGAGCCTTTTTCTGAAGGCCGCGCTATCTGGATCCGGCTTGCTGGTGATGCCGAAAACCGGGCACGCTGCGAATCTGGAGGAGCCGGATTTGTTCAATCAGGCGCTCGGCGATTTTCTTAGCAGAGTCGATGCCGGCCGCTGGGGCCTGCGCGATCCGCGTGCGATAACCGACACTGGGCAACGGCCGCTGTGGAACCGGGGCAGCGGCTAGGCCGTTAGAGCAGGCGAATCCCGGGAGACGCCGATACTGCGGAGTGTGGTGTTTCTGCTGATCGCGATCGGGTTCACCGGGGAAAAGCCTCCGCTACCATCGCCAAGTGGGTTTTGGCATCTTCCTACTGCGGTTCATCGGCGCGCTTGTGATCGGCCTGACGATCAGCTCGCGGGGATGATGTCGTAACGCCTCAAGCGTCCACGCTCGCGGCCAGCGCGTTGTCTTGGATAAACTGCCGACGCGGCTCGACCAGGTCGCCCATCAACTGGTCGAACAGTACGTTGGCCTCGTCGATTTCCTTGACGCGCACTTGCAGCAGCGAACGTGCGTTCACGTCGAGCGTAGTCTCCCACAGTTGCTCGGGGTTCATCTCACCTAGGCCTTTATAGCGTTGCATGGTGATCCCCTTGCGCCCGGTATTGGTGACTGCCTCGAACAGGCCGACCGGACCGTGGATCGGCGTTGTCTCGTCCTTGCGCCGCAACATGGCCGGCGGTGTGGGACGCGGATAGACCTGTTGCAAGGTGGCGGCGTATTCGTCGAGCTTGCGCGCGTCGGCGGAGCCGAGCAGTGCTTGGTCGATCACCGCGACTTCCTTGACGCCGCGCACGGTGCGCTCGAAATGGAAGCCATTCTGGTCGAATGAGCCCATCCAACCACGTTCAGTTTCCTCCTCGAGAGCATCGAGTCGCTTGGCGATGTAGTCGGCCGCCGCCGCGCCCGTCTTCGGATCGTCGGTGACCCTGGGCGTGAGCACTCCGGCAATCGCTGCTTGCTCGATCACCTTTCGATTATAGCGGCTGTGCAGCCCGCTTAGGATATTGCGGATCTGCCGCGACTCCTCGACCAGTCTGCGCAGGTCGTCGCCGGCGCGCTCCTCGCCGGAGGCAAGTCGCAAAACTGAATCCTCCAGACCTGTCACAATCAAATAGTCTTCGAGCGCGCGCTCGTCCTTGAGATACTGCTCGGATTTGCCGCGCGAGACTTTATAGAGCGGCGGTTGCGCAATGAAGATGTGGCCACGCTTGATCAGCTCCTCCATCTGTCGGAAGAAGAACGTGAGCAGCAGCGTGCGGATATGGCTGCCGTCGACGTCGGCGTCGGTCATGATGATAATCTTATGGTAGCGCAGCTTGTCCGGGTTGAACTCGTCGCTGCCGATGCCAGTGCCGAGCGCCGTGATCAGCGTACCTATCTCTTGGCTGGATAGCATCTTGTCGAAACGCGCGCGCTCGACGTTGAGGATCTTGCCGCGCAGCGGCAGTACCGCCTGGAATCCACGGTTGCGACCCTGCTTGGCGGAGCCGCCGGCCGAGTCCCCCTCGACAATGAACAGTTCGGACTTGGCCGGATCGCGCTCTTGACAGTCGGCGAGCTTGCCCGGCAATGAGGAGATGTCGAGCGCACCCTTGCGGCGAGTCAATTCGCGCGCCTTGCGCGCGGCCTCGCGCGCGGCGGCAGCTTCCACCACCTTGCCGACAATGACTTTCGCTTCCTGCGGATGGATCTCGAACCAGTCCTGCAAGGCCTGGTTGATCACGTTCTCGACCACCGGCCTCACTTCCGAGGAGACCAGCTTGTCCTTGGTCTGCGACGAGAACTTCGGATCGGGTGCCTTACAGGACAGGACGGCGGTGAGGCCCTCGCGGCAGTCGTCGCCGGTGAGCGCCACCTTCTCCTTGCGCGAGGTGCCGATGGTATCGGCGTATTGCGTGATCTGCCGGGTCAACGCGCCGCGGAAGCCGGCAAGATGCGTGCCGCCGTCGCGCTGCGGGATGTTGTTGGTGAAGCAGAGTACACTCTCGTGATAGGCATCGTTCCACCACAGCGCGCATTCGATCCCGATGCCGTCGCGCTCCGCCTTGATCATGATCGGGGTCGGGATAAGCGGCGTCTTGTTGCGGTCGAGATATTTCACGAAGGCCTCGACGCCGCCTTCGTATTTCATCTCCTCCCGCTTCTCGACCGCGTGGCGCATGTCGGACAGCACGATGTTAACGCCCGAATTAAGGAAGGCGAGTTCGCGCAGCCGGTGCCCGAGCGTGGCGAAATCGAACTCGACCATGGTGAAGATCTTATTTGACGGCAGGAAGGTCACCTCCGTGCCGCGCTTGCCCTGCGCGTTGCCGGCCACCTTGAGCGGTGCTATCGCGACGCCGTCGCGGAATTCCATGAAGTGCTCGTGGCCGTCGCGCCAGATGGTCAACTTGAGCCAGGTCGATAGTGCGTTGACCACGGAGACGCCGACGCCGTGAAGGCCGCCCGACACCTTGTAGGCGTTCTGGTCAAATTTTCCACCGGCGTGAAGCTGGGTCATGATGACCTCGGCCGCCGAGACGCCTTCGCTCTTGTGAATGTCGGTTGGAATGCCGCGGCCGTTGTCACGCACGGTGCATGAGCCGTCCGGGTTGAGCGTCACCATCACCTCGTTGGCGAAGCCGGCGAGCGCCTCGTCGATGGCGTTGTCAACGACCTCGTAGACCATATGGTGCAGGCCCGAGCCGTCGTCAGTGTCGCCGATATACATGCCTGGGCGCTTACGCACGGCATCAAGGCCCTTGAGGACCTTGATCGATTCTGCGCCGTAGTCAGATTCAATTTTCTTGGCCAATTCAGCCATCGGCGACACCCTTGAGCGGATAAAAAAATGAGTCGGATTGGTGAGTTGGTGTGACACGAAATATGGGGTTCGTACAGGACAAAGTCACGCTCCTTAATACATTGATTCACAAGCGTTTTTTGAGGCTTAGATGGTCTGAAAAATGGCTGTTTTTGGCGCTTATTGTACGACCGATTCGCGACCGCTCCCGCGGCTAGGATTTGTAGGGCCGCGCGCGTCCGCCACCAAGGGCAGGAATTGCTCAAGCATTGTTGCTTGCCCCCAGGCGCCCGCCTGACTTGAGTTTCGTTCTTCATGCCCTGGGTCAAACAGCTCGAAGTTCCGCATCGCCTGCGTGCCATAGTGCGAGCGCGTGAATCGAGTATCATCGTGCTCGCGTTGCTGGCCGGTGCTCTGGCTGGGCTGGTGATCGCGGCGATGGGCGCGCTGGTCGCTCTGATGCACGTCATTTTTTTCGGTCTCGACCCCGGCGAACGCTTGTCGGCCCAGGTCTCGCTCAATCCTCTATACGCATTCTTCACTCCCTGTATCGGGGGCCTGCTGTTCGGCCTCGTCACCGCCTATGTCACCCGCCGACGCGGCACCGAGGTTGACCCGATCGAAGCCAACGCTCTGCATGGTGGGCGCATGTCGATGCGCGGCAGTCTGATCGTAGCGGCGCAGACCGCACGCGTTGCGCCGCTATTCCGATGCCTCGGAACGTCGGCGACGAGATCTGCTCGGCGAAGTGTGACGCGCTGAGGTCAGCTCCTGTGCTGGCGAGTCGCGCGATAGCGATGCTGAAAAGTCGGGACGGGCCGGCTGAATGAACCGAGCGTGGCGACGAGCAATTCGATGCGATCGAAATCGGTACGCAGACAGTCAAGCACGCATGTAATTTCGCTCTCATTCTATCGCATCGGTGCTTCACGCACATTGCCAACATCCCGAGATATGTTCGACACCATCATTGAGAGGTAAGGCATTGCCGTGGCGATTATTCCTGGCTTTCTCGCTTCAAGATCTTACGACGGAACCGGGCCTAGTTCCGGTTCATTTCGCCGGTTCGATGCTGCCTGAGCGCACCAGGAAAACCTGAGAGCGGCTGACGATATCGCCGAACGCCGCGGGGTCCGCGCCGGTCATCCACACCTGCGCGTCGAGACCCGCCAACGCGTCACAGAGCGCAGTACGGCGCGTCGGATCGAGATGGGCGACGATCTCGTCGAGCAGCAGCAGCGGGGTGAAGCCTGTCATCTCTTTGATCAGGTTCGCATGTGCGAGCACCAGCCGGATGAGCAGCGCCTTCTGCTCGCCGGTCGAAGCCCCGGCGGCGGCCACGCCTTTGACCGCGTGGGTCACGCACAGGTCGGACAAATGCGGGCCGTCGAGTGTGCGGCCAGCGGCGGCGTCGCGCCCGCGATTGTCCTTCAGCAAGGCGCGGTAGCGATCCTCGATCTCGGTCGCGTTGTGGAGGGGCAGGAGCTTCTCCATCCAGCCGTCAAGCGCGACCTCGGCGTCGGGAAATCCAGGCATTTTTTTGCGCGCGGCGGCGAGCGCGCCGGCAAGCCGGTTGACGGTTTCCGCGCGCGCCGCCGCGACCGCGACCGCGATCTCCGCAGTCTCGTGCTCGACCGCGTCGAGCCAATGCGAGTCGCACTGCGCGTCTTGCAGCAGCCGATTGCGCGAACGCAGGGAGCGTTCGAGCGCAGCGACGCGGCTCGAATGCTGCGCGTCGACCGCCAGCACCAGTCGATCAAGGAAGCGCCGCCGCTCGGAGGCTGGTCCGTTAAACAGCGAGTCCATGGCGGGCGTTAGCCACACGACGCGCAGGTGGTCGGCGAAAGCGACCACCGAAGCAACGGGTTCACGGTCGATGCGACACTTGCGAAGGGAGGAGGAATTCTCGCCGGACGACGGATCGATGCCGGTGCCGAGCGTGGCGAGCCCCAGCATGCCTTCGATCTCCGCCGCCACTGCCCAGGTGCCGTCGCCTTCAGAAAACGCCAATTCCTCGAGCGGGACGCGTCGCAAGCCGCGCCCCGGTGCGAGCAGCGAGATCGCCTCGATCAGGTTGGTCTTGCCGGCGCCATTGGCGCCGGTCAACACCACTGGGCCGGCGCGGTCGAACTGGATTTGCGCTGCGTGATAGCTGCGGAAATTAACGAGCGTCAGGCGGCGGATGAAGGCAGCGGTCATGACCCGGCGTTTGTAACCGCCGGGGCAGCCCTTGTCATCGAAACGCAAATGCCCGGCACACGGCCGGGCATTAGTAGCTCGGCTCAAGTCGGCTTGCGCGTGATGTGGTAGGACATGACGCCGGTGAGAAAGCTGCGGTTTTCGATCTCTTCGAAACCGATTCCGCACAGCAGCTCGCTGAACTCCTGCGGCGTGTAGAAATGCCGGATCGCGTTGGCGAAGTAGCCTACGCACTTTAGGCTCTCGGGCGAACTGCCGAACAGCTTAGCGGTGAACCAGACCGAGAAGCGTAAATAGATCAGGTAAGGTACCTCGATGATGCGCGAAGACGGGCGCAGCATATCATTGTGACAGAAGATACCGCCTGGCTTGAGCACGCGACAGATTTCCCTGAGGGCGCGCGCGATTTCGAGATGGCGCGACGCGAACTGCAGGGTCACCGCGTCGAACGAATTGTCGGGGAACGGCAGCACGTGCGCGTCGCAGACCCGCGCGTGGATGGTCAGGCCGCGTTCGCGGGCGCGGCGCTGGCCTTCGGCCGTCATGTGCGCGCTGCCGTCAATCGCATCGATATGCAGCGTCGGATCGATCGCCAGCAGGCGCAGCGGGATGTCGTGCGTGCCGGAGCAGACGTCGAGCACCGTAGCGCCGCGGGGCAGGTGTTCGGAGATCGCCCTGGCGAAGGTCGCGCTCCAGCGCGAACAGCTTCCAAGCGAGGCAACCGCATTCCCTTGGTCATAGTAAGTCGGGACATCGCGGAAAACCTCAGGGATCAGGGTCCGCCACGTCTCGCCAAATAGACTTGCGCGCAGATCTTCCTTTTTCAGGATCTGTTCTGACAGGCTCATGAATGTCCCTCCGGTTCGTCGTTGAACAGCATGGGCGAACCAGCCCACCAGGCATTACTCCATAGCTGTTTCCATGGAACCCGAATGCCGCTTATTTGCGCGGCTTATCGGGGCACTACCGTACCTTATACTCGCATAGGCATGAGTACATAAAGAGCGCCCTTGGCTTCCTTGTCCTGGATCAAAGTCGGCGAACCAGGATCGGCAAGCTTGAGCACCGCCACTTCGCCCTCGATCTGGGCGGCAATATCGAGCAGGTAGCGTGAGTTGAAGCCTATATCGAGCGGGTCGGCCTCGTACTCGACTTCCAACTCCTCGGTGGCGCTGCCGGAATCCGGATTGGTCACCGACAACACCAGCCTGCCGCCGGTGATCGAGAGCTTCACGGCACGGCCGCGCTCGCTCGACACCGTGGAGACGCGGTCAACGGCTGCCTCGAAATCCTTCTTGTCGACGCTGAGGACCTTGTCGTTGTTGGCCGGGATCACCCGTGCATAGTCGGGGAAGGTACCGTCGATCAGCTTGGAGGTGAGCACGACGTCGCCAATCGAGAAGCGGATCTTGCCGACAGATAATTCGACCGCCACCTCGTCCTTGCTGTTCTCGATCAGGCGCTGCAGTTCGGCAACCGTCTTGCGCGGCACGATGACGCCGGGGATACCGGCGGCGCCTTGTGGCAGCGGTAACTCGACCTGCGCCAGGCGATGCCCGTCGGTCGCTACGGCGCGCAACGTCGCGTTCTTGGCGCTGCCTGCCGTGTGCAGATAGATGCCGTTGAGGTAATAGCGGGTCTCTTCGGTCGAGATCGCGAACTGGGTCTTGTCGATCACACGCTTGAGGTCGGCGGCGGCAATCTTGAACGAATGTGTCATTTCGCCGGCGGCGAGATCGGGAAAATCGCTCTCCGGCAGCGTTTGCAGGGTAAAGCGCGAGCGTCCCGCGCGCAGCGACAGCACTGCGCGGTCGCCGGAGCCTTCGATTACGACCTGCGTTCCCTCCGGCAGCTTGCGCACGATCTCGTAGAACATATGCGCCGGCACGGTGGTCGCGCCGCCGGCCGCTACCTCGGCGCCGACGCCGTCGACCACTTCGAGGTCAAGATCGGTGGCCTTCATGCTGAGCTTGCCGCGGTCGGCCTTGATCAGCACGTTGGCGAGGATCGGGATCGTGTTGCGACGTTCCACCACGCGGTGCACGTGGCCCAAAGATTTCAGTAGTTCTGCACGCTCGATAGTCACTTTCATGGGAAGACCCGCTTCGGCGCCTTTAGGCCCCAGGTACCAGGGCGCACCGGCAAGCCGGCGGTTCGCGGAATGCGAGGCCGGAGGGCAAAGGTGACGCGCTGGCGCGAAAATCGCAAGGGTAAGGGGGCTTCAGCCGCCGCTTTCCCCAGGGGTGGCGGCCAGCTGCCGGGCTCGAAAACGCGGATGCCCGGCAAAAGCCGGGCACCGCGTCGCAGTGCGTGGGGTTGAGGTTCTATTCCTGCAGCTGTCGCTTCAGGATCTCGATTTCCTCGGCCAGTGCCATGTCGCTGCCCACCAGGCCCTCGATCTTGCGCACCGCGTGCAGCACGGTGGTGTGGTCGCGGCCGCCGAAACGCCGGCCGATCTCCGGCAGGGAGCGCAGTGTCAGGGTCTTGGCGAGGTACATCGCCACCTGGCGCGGGCGCACCACATTGGCGGTGCGGCGTGAGGACAAAAGATCGGAGCGGCTGACATTGTACTGCCGCGCAACCACCCGCTGGATGTCCTCGATCTTGACCCGCTTAGGCTCCTGCGGGCGGATCAGGTCGCGCACCTCGCGCTCGGCCATCTCTAGCGTGACCGGATGACCGGTGAGCTTGTTATGGGCGAGCAGGCGGTTCAGCGCGCCTTCGAGGTCGCGGCCGTTATGGGTGACGGTTTTCGCGATGTAGCCTAGTACCGTCAACGGCACATCGAAGCTCGGATGGTGGGAGCGCGCCGCCATCACCCGTGCCTTGAGAATTTCGAAGCGCAGCTCCTCACCGAGCGGACCCATTTCCACCACCAGGCCGCCGGCAAGCCGCGAGCGTACGCGGTCGTCTAGACTCTCTAGGTCGGAGGGCGGCCGGTCGGAGGCGATAACTACCTGGCGGCCAGCGTCGATTAGGGCGTTGAGCGTGTGACAGAACTCCGCCTGGGTCGACTTGCCCTGCAGGAATTGCAAGTCGTCGATCACCAGCACGCCGATCCCGCGGAGCGCCTCCTTGAAGGCGAGCGCCGTCTGCGTGCGCAGTGCCGAGACAAAACCGTACATAAACTTCTCGGCAGTCAGGTACAAAACTTTACGCTCGCCTGCTGCGTTTCCGGCCCAGGTGATGGCCTGGAGCAGGTGCGTCTTGCCGAGGCCCACGCCCGAATGGATGTAGAGCGGATTGAACATCACGGGGTCGCCGCGCTTGGCGGCAGCCACCTGCCTGGCGGCGGCCTGCGCTAGCGTATTGGAGCGCCCGACCATGAAGGTGTCGAAGGTGAGCCGCGGGTCGAGAGGCGAGCCGCCGAGCGCCTCATGCACCCCGGCATCGCCGGCCGACAGCGGCCGCGCATGGCCGTTCGCGCCGAAGTGGCCGGTCTCGCCGCGTCGCTCGATCTCCGCCTTCGGCCTGACGATAGCCGAGCGCAGCACCGCCGATCGCACGATCAACTCGATGCGGCCGACCTGCGCCTGCTCTGCCTGCCAGCAGGCTAGCACGCGCTCCGCATAATGCGATTGAATCCAGCTCTTGAGGAAACGCGTCGGCACCGACAAGCGGACCGTTCCGTCCTCGATCGCCTCCAAGTCCATGCGGGCAAACCAGCTCGAATAGACGTCGTCACCGACCTCGGCGCGCAGACGCCCCTTCACCCGAGCCCAGCCCTCCTGATCCACGTTCGACATTTTATTGTTTCTCTGCCGCTTGAAGTTTCAACGGACTCAGTTGCCCGGCTTGGCGGCGAAGGCCGCCGACGCGCC
>Ga0207758_1000131_pt1 | contig 11022 bp, 16 predicted proteins | sample LuqExpMetageno12_FD_187770 | JGI IMG/M metagenome (GOLD analysis project Ga0207758, IMG submission 187770) | Tropical forest soil microbial communities from Luquillo Experimental Forest, Puerto Rico - Sample 12 (SPAdes) | ecosystem: Environmental > Terrestrial > Soil > Tropical forest ... | reverse complement strand
GCGGGAGCTGCTGAGGGTCGGTGAGCTGTGTGGGATCGATCGCCAGGACCTGCTTAACCGTTACTACGCACATGGGCTCGATTTGAATTGGTTCAGCGAAGCGGCTTCGTTATCCGGGCGAAACTGGAATGGACTTCCGAAGCGGCATGCTGAGCACGTCAGCGCTTTGCGCGATGAACTGTCGGCGCTCGCCGAGCGCACGGGATTGCCGATCGTGGATTTCCGACGCGCAACAGGAGAGGTCAGGAAAGCTTGGCGAGAGCTAGAAGCAGCGCGCGAACAGATGGTGAAAGCACATCTGCGTCTTGTTGTTTCGATTGCGAAAAGATACCGCCGGAAAGGTTCTCTGGATTTTCTCGATTTGATCCAGGAAGGGAACATGGGCCTTATGCATGCGGTCAAAAAGTTCAACTATCGCCATGGAGTGAAGGTCTCGACCTACGCGGTTTGGTGGATCCGGCAGGCGATTGCGCGTGCCATCGCAGATCAGGGGCGCACCATCCGCGTCCCCGTTCACATGACCGAAACAGCGACCAAAGTCACGCGAGAGCGCCGCAAGCTCTACCAAAGGGAAGGACGTGAGCCACGACCAGATGAGATCGCTGCACGAACGGGAATAACTGTGGCCCGTGTCGAGCAGGTCCTCTCGATGGTACAGGAGCCCACGTCGCTTGACCTCCCGATCGGTGAGGATGGCGACGCTACGTTGGGCGACCTGATCGAGGCATCCGACGCAGTCGATCCACGCATGGCTGCGGAAGCAAGCGCGCTGCGAAGGGCAATTGCGGACGCACTTGAGGCGCTTACCCCACGTGAGCAGCGCATCCTGCGCATGCGCTTCGGCATTGGCGGGACGGGCGATCACACTCTCGAAGAGATCAGTAAGGTGTTCGGTGTGACTCGTGAGCGCATTCGGCAAATCGAAGCAAAGGCGCTCGCGAAGCTCCGCCACCACAAGCTCGCGAACTTCGCCGAAAGCGATTAATTAGACGGCATTTTTGTTGAACTTAGCGTTCAGCAAGATCCATCCAGTGCCGCTGCATTGCATGCAAGGACTGCCATCGGCATAGCCGGTTGCCGAAGGGGAAGGCGGTATCTTGAAAATGTTCAACAGGATCACCATTTTTTCTCACATCGAGAATTGGCCGGACGACTAAGCCAGTTCGCCTGTGCATTGCCGGGCGCACGTTCAGACTAGCTTCCCCAAACTATCGAGAGAATCGAACGGGCCGTGCATACACGTGCTCGTTCAAACGTGTATCCCTGTTGAGAGGACATCGTATGAATAAAGGTACAGTCAAATGGTACAATGATCAGCGCGGTTATGGCTTTATCCAGCCGGCCGCTGGCGGCAAGGACGTGTTCGTCCACGTCTCGGCGCTAGAGCGATCCGGAATTCGTGCACTCAACGAAGGCCAGAAGGTCATCTATGAACTGCAGACGGACCAGCGCTCCGGTAGAATTTCCGCGACGAATCTGAAAATCGCGGCGTAACGTCTTGGACTGATTTTCCGCTAGCGCATCCCACTTACTGTGGGAACGCCTTGGGCCGTTTTAAAATGCAAGCGGCCCATTTTCTTGCTAGCATAGCCAAGCGTCTGCTAGCGAACGCGATAAACGATCCTTAGGGATCTAGGGTTTGCCCTGGGGAAGCAGGCTGACAGCTAAAGCTGAGTGGTAGGGCCGAGACTGACCTAGCTATTTCAGCCGCGATTCGTTGCGATGCCGCATGGGAAATATTGCCCCAGCTGACGATGCCAACCTTTTTCTTGTGTTCATGGATGACTGGTAGTCGCCGGACCTGCCTGCTCTCCATGCCGCGTGCTGCTTGATTCAGATCGTCGCTGTCGTGGCACCAGAACACACTCGTCGACATGAAGCATCTCTCGCCGTGAGCTTTTGAGGTGTTCTTGCCACTGGCAACGGCTCTCAGCCAGTCATTTCTCTCCCACCGGGGTCATGCCAACATTGTATTGCTGCATTTTCTTCGTCTTGCCGCCCGCTTACAACGTTGCAAGTTCTGCTCGCGTTCCACAAGGACAGTGCGCAGGCGGCACTGATCACATTCGGTCCCGCAGGCCGCGCACGCCTTCGCCTTTGGCGCAATGCTCGCAGCAAAAGAAGGTGCCCTCCCTCTCGAGGCCGTGACCGACAATACGGATGCCGCAGTGCGCGCAGGTGGGCGCCAGCGCATGGATCGCGCATTCGAAGCTGTCGTAGGTGTGAGCCTTGCCGCTCAGAACCACTTGAAACGTCTTGTCGTAATCGTTCCCGCAGGTTTCGCAGATTGCCATGACACCACCTCTCTCGTAGCCGCACTACCTATAGCCCAGACCGCCGCTGAGTCGCGCGTAAGATTCGTTCTCGGCCGCGTGAGTGGATCCACTACGGTTCACTGCGGTGCTTCGCGCACATAGGCAGTCAATTGCATTCGCCACAAACGCGCTTTGATCCGCATCAAAATAAATGAGTGCAATGAGGATCAGTCCGCTTTGCGCACAAAGGGCCGCGCTGCGACTGCTTGTCTCATCTCAATGCGTCTCTTCACGCTTCATATACACCCTGATAGGTCAGCAGGGCTACCATTGCTCACCTTATCACTCAGGTGCCGCTGCCTCCCACTCTGGTGGTGTGGAGCTTGCGCCTTGGATCGGCAGTCAAGGTTTCGGCCTGGCGATGGCCGCAAATTATTCTTGCCGACGTGTTACGCCAAAGATGATTGTTAGCACGTCGTGTGAAACAGCCCCGCCACTTGATCGCTTTCACACAGTCGATTGTACATTTCGACGGCCTGTTCTGTCGGCAGCGCGTGTGTTTGGATGCGATGTTCTTCCAGTAATTGCAGGGTTTGCGGGCATATACCAAGCCTGTTGAACATGCCTTTGGACAACACGATTGTCGTGGCGCCGTGATCAAGCAGCTCGGCGACGTCGGCGGGTTGTATGCCTGGCTCGTGAGCGGTGCCGGTTTCGTTCCAATTCCATTCCCGTGCTCCACCAGGGAAAACCTTAACGTCCCTGAACTTTCCGATCCCTTCAACGTCGATCCGCCCCCAAACAACACTTGCGATACGTGGCGACAGTTTTCGTTGTTCCGTAGCACGCGGGGCGACATCACCGGAATTTCTCATGACACGCTATCCATCTAGGTGCCGGACGACGATCCCTGTCTGCCCCGTATAATAAGCACAGGTTTGGTTGCAGTACGGATGACACTTTCCGCCACGCTGCCTAGCCAAAAGCGGTCAAATCCACGGCGTCCATGGGTCCCGATTACGATTAGATCGGCGGGCCAACTCTTCGCCTCATCATTAATCTCATCGCAGATTCGGCGTGTAAGGGAATTGATCGACAAACGCTTGGTGTCGAAGCTAACGCCGGAGTCACGAACCCTGGCGGCACAGTCAGCCAACAGTTTCTCGCTGGCATGGTGCAGGTCCTTTCCATATTCCACGATCGGAAATGGCACTTCCGAGAACAAGTATGGAGGCGTCTCATCAACAACGTGGATGAGCCGAAGCGCGCCTTGCTGATCTTTCGCCAGGCGTATTGCTTCAATAAGCGCCAGATTAGACGTTTCGCTACCGTCAACAGGCGCAAGAATATGTTTATACATGACGATCTCCGGTTCAGGTATTCACCCAGGCGCGTAACCGACGGTCTGGGCAAAGGTGACGAATTCGTCCGCGCGAAGTTGCAATAGGCGGTCGAGCTTTTTTGTAGTCGACCGCGCCGCGGAATACGCTGGCGAGAAGGCCTGAATTGGCTTCTCGGCGAGTTATCATGGCAGCTTCCTCAACTCGTCGGCTGGGGGCGTGTGGCGGCGTCAACCCCTCGTGTTGCCGGCAGGCGCAGCATGCCGGTTGGTTTCAATTGCGTGGATAAGCTTGGTCAGGCGGGTTTTGGCGGCGGCGTCCTGCACTTCTGCGGTTACGCTGGCGGTACCGCGGCCGGAGTGAATGAACTGCTTGACAAACGTGCCAAGATCGATGGTTTGTTCTGCTTCTCCACCTGGAGTTTCGTCGAGAAGGCGAGGCCCGAGTTCGTCTTCCACCACAATGCTGAGTAGCCAGCCTTCGCTCGCGTGTGCCGGCGCAATATTCAGTGTCGCGATTGTCTCGACCTCGGTCAGATCCTCTCGCTCGATATCGCCAAGATGGATTTCGCGGCGAATTGGAAGGTCCTGAGGGACGCTGGTGCGCTTGGCGGTGACCTGGAAGATCGAGGGCGAAATGTCGCATTCGACCCTTAGCCAATGAACAAGTTGGCCAGGGTCGATATCAACTGGATACGTTTCCATCGCAAGGCGCTCTCATATTTCGGCGGAACGTTAGAAGGCGCAGGGCCCGCGTCCGCGCTCCGTCGTCCCGGAGTTCCCCCCGGTGTGCTCGGATGCGAAGGCTGCGGGCCCTTCCGCCATGCTTCGTCGGCAGGTCGGTTCATCGCATAAGCAGATCGCACGCCCGTAGACGGTTCACTGCCGTACTTCGCCAACTTTACCTCTGCACGACGGTGAGCATAGCTAACGAGAGGAACCAGACACGTGCATTGATCCGCGTCAAAATGAATTTGCAAATAGAGTTCATTCTGTTTCGCAAAGAAAGGCGTAGCGCGACTTATTGTCACATCTCAAGTTTGTCTCATCTCAAGCGCGTTATCGGCTTTCTACATATAGCTTGATGGGTCAACAGAGTTGTCATGCCTAGGTGGTGCACATGTCAAACCAAACAGTCAAGTCGCCCACTGCGAGTGACGAAAAAGTCGAGCTCAACGTTTCCCCGGAAAAGGTCTGTTTCCTGATCATCAAGGCGCGAGAATTCGACGCTAAAGAGGAAGCAAACGAGATCGATCCAGGGTCGAATCCTTCCGACGACAAAGATGTATCGGTCCTGGAAGATCAACCCGACGATCCAGTCGTCGAAGAAATCACCTCGCTGATCGACTCGTTGTCGGTGGACGAGCAGATCGATCTGGTGGCTCTGACTTGGCTAGGTCGCGAGGACTATTCTGCCGCTGACTGGTCAAGCGTCCGTGAGGAAGCGGCACGCGCGTACAACGGCCGAACGGCAGCATACCTCCTCGGGATTCCACAGCTCGGCGACTTCCTTGAAGAAGGTCTCGCGACACTGGGCTATTCGTGTGAGGAATTTGAAATCGAACGGCTCTAGACAATTTTTACCTTCAAGAGAAAAGGCAGCAGCGAGAATTATGCGCGGGCCCCAAGGCGTCCAGCAATCCAAGAACCTTATGATTGGCAAGAGCTATTTTTGCGAAATCGAGTGCGGGGACTTTTTGAGATTTGCAGCTTGTCTTCGAGCCAAGTCTGGCACTCATCCTTGAATCCAAGCCACGCGGCGCCCTCACCATAGCGCATGACGAGCAGCCGATCGCCATCCTTCAGGTGCTGCTTGAGTTCATCCCTTATTTGGATGGCTGTCTTTATCCGTTATGACGAGCCACGTTGAATCGAGGCAATCCCAATAGCCGCTTCCAATTCCTTCAAGCGCCGTAAACAGATTCTCGTAATCTTCTTCTTTCGAAGGCTGCAAGTCATATCCGATCATATAGATGGCCATGAACTGCTCCTAGAGCTGCAGTCGTTAACTGGTGCGCGCAGCCACCTCATCCTCATCACTGGTGAGGATCGTGACGATTTCGGACGCCACGCCTTTGATGGGTTCACTGGCACCAAAGACATCGGCATCGCCTGCAAGCCACAGGGAGGCTGCTTCGATATCGGCAATGGTTGGTCGCAACGACATGATTGCCACTAACTGATCTGGATCGAGGTTGCCTAGAACGCTCGTGATATCACCTTGCGTTGCAAGTGCGGTTCTGCCGGAATCAGACTTTGGCATGGGCTCCTCCGAAAGTTGCTACAAACCGTTACTCTCAATCACAAACAGGCCACCGCGCTCGGTTTGGATACTGCGGACTAGATCTCTATATCGATTTCTTCCGGTACGGCGAAGTTCCTCCTGCGCATCACTAATCGAAAATCGCGTTTCGGATCGGGGTGCTGATAAAAATTAGGGCTTAGAACTGCAATTATGGGAAGTCGAATAAATGCGCATTGAGATACATCAATCCGCGCGTTCGCTCTCCCTAAGAAATACTGACCCTCTGAGATGATCAGTCCGGCCGATACACGCGTGCACATTACTCAGCCATCAACGGACGCGGCACGCCGTCCTTGTAAGCGCGGCTCCGCACTTTGGCTGATCACGTCGCAATTTGCGACGCCCGGCGGTCAGCGGCTCTGTCACCTTCACGATCAATTCAGTGTCTCGGAATATGGAATCGGCGTTTTACAACCATCCGGCCATCGACCGCCCCACATTCGACATCGCTGATGCTGGCCCCATCGCCGGGATGCGTTTCCATTGTTACGTCAGGCCTCGGGCCGCTGATACATCGTCAACTCCCATTCACCTCGAATTTCACTATGACGCAGAATATAGATGTCGCCGTCACTGCCTCTGACTTTGACGTAATGATAATCGGCCCCATACCACTGGTCGATGTTATCGACCACCTCGATCGTTCTGCTATCGAGGTGAAATCTTTGCAGTTTTTCGGCGTCGTTTTCATCGGCAAAGGTTTCAACTTGGACCGGCATGGCCACTTACTTTTGTCGAGGATTGCCCGGCCTGAGAGCGCAGGACCGGTACCCTCTGTCCAACAAACCGGCCATCCGCCATGTTCGTTTTGCCAGAGCACTTTATCGCGAAGGCAGCGCCGCGCATGTAAACGTTTCGCCGCGGGGATTTCGCCAATGTTGTCTCGTTGCGAAATAACCGCGAAACCAACTTGGCGTCTTGATTCCGATCAAAGCGTACGCCGATTTTCCTTCAGCATGATCGCAAATAGCAATAGTGGAACAGCTATGATCGAGTTTTGAGCCTGCAGGTCTGGCCACAGCTGTCACTAGATCGAATCGGAATATCGAAACCGATATGGATTGCACAGTTTTCCTGCAATGGGCATTGCCGCAGCTTAGTCTGTGCTGGCCCGGGTTCCGCAAAGTGCGACGTCAGGTGTGCCGGCGCTTAAAGCAGCGAATGCGCGACCTCGGCATGGATAATTATTCTGCTTACCGGGAACGGCTCGAAGCCGACCCGTCTGAATGGCGGATCTTGGACGAATGCTGCCACATTACGATTTCGCGGTTCTTTCGTGACCGAGGTGTATTTGAAGTCGTGCGCAGACAAGTGCTGCCAGATATCGCTGCGCGAGCCAGGCACGAAAGGCGCGATGTACAGGTCTGGTCGGCTGGATGTGCCTCCGGCGAAGAGTCCTACACATTGAAAATACTCTGGGATATCGAAGTCGCAAACGCATATCCGGGCGTCTCCCTTTCGATCATCGCCTCAGATGTCGACAAAGCGATGTTGACGCGCTCCCAGGCGGGCTGCTTTGAGCCAACAAGCTTGCACGAACTACCGCCGCCATTGATCGAGCAAGCCTTCAATCGCGTAGGGGGTCAGTATTGTGTGAAATCCGAGCATCGCGAGGGCATTGAGTTTCTTGATCAGGATATCCGTATGGCGACGCCACCGCGCATATTCGACCTGATCCTCTGCCGATATGTTGCCTTCACCTATTTCGCCGTGCCGCTGCAACGCAAGGTCCTAGCGCGCATGCTCGAACGCCTGCGCCTGCAGGGCTATTTGGTGATTGGAACGCACGAGCGACTGCCAAACGATGTGCCCGAGCTAGTTGCGCTCGGTCGCGCCCCGCAAATCTTTCAGAAACGAGCAACGGGTCGAAGAGGGCTAGTCAGAGACTGACGTACCGTCTTGAGGAGCCATAGTGCCTCCGCTCGCCTGGGCGACGCTACATTCGGCGTTGCATTTTGGTGAGCAGGACTGCAATGTCGTCCTTGAGCAAGAGGCGTCGCTTCTTAAGCTTTTCGAGCACCTGGTCAGTGGTCGGCTCATCTTCGGATTCAATGCGCCAAATATGGCGATTGACCTCGTCATAAGCGGCTGCGAGCCGTTCGAACTCGTAATTCGTTTTCGTTAGTCGCTCGATCAACAGCGCTTGATCGGGAAACTCATCGCGCAGTTCGTGGGGAATGCGCATGGAGGGCATCCTATTTTTTGTACTCGAACATGAGGGACGGCGGTTCGTCTTGCTTTAAATCAACCTACACGTCAACGTACGCGCCACCGACCGTGCTTAGTAACGCTGGGGTGGCTGTGGCGTGGTCTAATCGTCGGGGGCCATTCGATAGGTTTCCACCCACTAAATCGGTGCTTGCCGGCTCGCCATCTGCGGCGGCGATGAGCTCCTGCGCACGTCGAGGCAGCATGGTAGCGCGTCGAACCCCAGCTACAGCGCGTCTGAGCTGGATCAGGTCTTTTCCTGGACATGCGCTTCCAGGAACCAGAGCGCTTTGTCCAAGTCGCGCGATGCAGCGGTAAAGATGTCCGCGGTATCCGCATCGCCGGCCTCGGCAGCCTCATCGATGTTCCGGCGCAGCGCATTTGCTACTGCGCTATAGCGTTCGATCAGCGCCGCCAGATGATCCTTGATGGCATAGATATCGGTGGGATAGGGCATCAGCGAGCTAGCCTTAGCTACTGTCTGCGTGGTACCGAGCGCGGTGCCGCCAAGCTGGACCACGCGTTCAGCCATCGTGTCTACATGGGTGTCAATTTGCCCTCGGAAACCATCCAGCATCTCGTGGATGGCGATGAACTGCGGCCCCTTGAGATTCCAATGCGCCTGGTTGGTCAGCAGCGCCAAATCGATGCCTTCCGCAACCATTGAGCAGTTCCATAGCGATCTGCTTGACATTGGCGTTGAGATCATTCGCGGTGTGATGGGCACGCATGCTAGCTACTCCTTATTGATGCTTAACTGTTTCGGTCGAAGCTAAATAAAACCGAGACGCGGCGTCTCAGCTTTGCAAATTTAAGCTAATCTATTTATTCAAATGCCATCCTGTCTACTTGCGGTTGAGCTCAGCGCGGCCATCAGGCACCAACGGCGGTACCCAGCGCCGAACTCCTATGGCACGCTTAGAAAGGTATTGGAAACGAAGGCGCGCGAAAAAAACTATTCGAGCCCCTCCAGCCAGGCTGACTATCAGATGAACGAGGTAATCGCTTACATCCTCAGCCTTCGGCGGAGGAACTAACCTATCTCAAAGCAATTTGAAATGGAGACCCTATGCGGGCGGCAAAATGGCTAAGATTGCTGTGAAATGGTTGATGGTTGCTAACCTTACTTTTGGATCAAATGCGGCAGTCTGGGCTCAAGACAGTAATAGTGATTTCGGCAAATCGCTATTTGTATCGGCGTGCTCGAACTGCCACGGCATTGATGGAAAGGGCAAAGGGCCGCTCAGTGACCAGCTCAAGGTGGTGCCACCTGATGTAACCGTTCTCGCGAAGAAGAATGGCGGTGTATTTCCCGTCAGCACCGTATACGAGATGATTGACGGGCGAAGAGTCATCCCGGCACACGGTACTCGCACTATGCCTGTTTGGGGTGACCTGTTTGCACCTCTGCAGTTATCAAACTTGAAGTGGTCGCGTCGATATACAGATGCGCGTACCCGCATTCTCGCTATTATGGATTACCTAAATCGCATTCAGGAAAAGTAGCGATCTGCGATTGATGCTGTGGACGGGTCCCCCACCGGCATGTGAGTCGGCGACCCGTTCACGACGGATTTCAATTGGCTGGTCAAGCGGGCAGGTTCAGCGACCGCCCGTACGGTGTGCGGGAATGCTGTGCAAATCGTCTGAAGCCATGCTGGAGTTTTCGTTGAAATGAAGCCGAACGATATTGGAAACGACTTGCGCAACTTCGGCATCTTGGAGCGGTGGGCGGCAGCGCATCCGATTCCAGGAAAGGAGCAATTCCAGCACCACCTCTGGATCAACCTGATGCCGTAGCAGATGTCCAGTTAAGGCTGCGATGCTTGAATTGCGCTGACCTTCAGGCACGCCTTCACGGGCGAGGCGGCGCCAGTCCGAGGGTGTGCGCCGTACGCGGATGCCACCGGACTCAAGCAAGATCCAGCGCGGAAGCGCCGCCAAAGCTACATCTTCAGGAGAATGGCCCACGGCCCAGAGATAGGGATGGCCGCTCGGATGGATCGATGGTGGCGCAACGATATAGCCGCCGTCGCCACGCAGATCGACGCCTTGGGCAAGGCCAGTGCGACTCCGGATCAAGCCACCGTGGTGCGCGAAATAGAAGTGGTGTCCGCCGCCGCCAGTTGTCACCTCGATTGTTGCCGGCAGCTGCCCGAATTGCCGCTCCAAGCGATCGAGGGAGGCATCTCCCCCGTGCTTCGGATCGATATCGAGCACGATGAGATTCGATATCTCGCCGGTGACGATCCCAATATTGGCGTCCGGCCAGCGGCCAAACCAATCGGCGACCTGTTCCGCAGATGGGTGTGAGCTCTGTAACGGCTCCCAGGCGACCAACGGTCTTTTGTCCTGCGATCGCAACGGCAGCAGGGACCATCCACGGGCCAAATAGCGTCGCGCGGTATCGATCTTCACAGCTTGTGACATCGCGCCGGTTTGCCCATCTGGGTAGTCATCACTATGATTGCTATGATTTGCTTGCCGCCTCATGTTTTAAGATTTGCCGGATGATTTCCGTGCCGACGACGTTTTGAGCTGCTCGAACAGGTGCCTTTGATGATCGGTTAGCCAAAAAGGAAACCAGACAGCTCTTCGGGAGAAAACTCGCGATTGCGCAGGCGCACCTTTTCGCGACGGCCCATCAGCCGTTTGAAGGCCGTGGTAGTGCCTTCAGGATTCACGGTCATTTGTCTGCGGGCTGGCTCACCGACCAGCACCTGTCCATCTGCAGTCAATGCAACGTAGCTTGGAAATGCCTTGCCGCCGAGGGGGATGCCTTCGGCGCTGGGAATGATAATCGGGCGTCCGCCGCGTAACGCCGCTGCGGCAGAATTGGACGTGCCAAGGTCAATGCCGATGATTGGCATGGTTGAGACCCTTTCTCTATGGAACTATAAATAGCGAGCAACTCC
>Ga0207758_1000129_pt1 | contig 11112 bp, 11 predicted proteins | sample LuqExpMetageno12_FD_187770 | JGI IMG/M metagenome (GOLD analysis project Ga0207758, IMG submission 187770) | Tropical forest soil microbial communities from Luquillo Experimental Forest, Puerto Rico - Sample 12 (SPAdes) | ecosystem: Environmental > Terrestrial > Soil > Tropical forest ... | reverse complement strand
ACGGGCGCGCCAATTTTAATCTGTACAGCGTCGGTCGACAGCAGATCTGCCACGACATCGAGATCGAGCGGATCTCCGATCTCGATCAGAGGTGTGCCAGCCTGAACAGGCGCCTCGCTCTCCTGATTGATCTTGAGCACACGACCCGAAACGGGTGCGCGAAGCTGGATGCAACAGCCTGGATTGCTTGGGCTGACCGCACCCGACGGGTCGATTAACCGCGCAGCAAGGCTCGCGCGCACACTTTGCCAGACCTGGACCTGCGCCTTTGCGCTGGTCAGGAATGCCTCGTTAGATTCGACGTCGAATTTCGCCTTGTCGAGGGCCTGGACGGACGCCGTTTGCGTGCGAGCAAGAGCCTGCGTTCGCGCAAACTCGGCCCGGTAGAAAGTGACCGCAGCCTCAAGTCTATGCACCTCGGATTCCGCATATTTCACGGCTCCGTCAGCGGCGGCCACCGCTGCCTCGGCCTCTTCACGCGTCCGGAAATCGATAAAGCCTGGTACCGTCGGCTGCATGACTGCGACCACTGTTTCGTTGGCAGTCACTTGGTCGCCCACGTGACGTGAGACTCCCTCATCCCCTGCGGGCTGCGAGATTCTGAGCACCTTCCCCGCAATTGGCGCCGAGACCGTATAGACATGTCGCACCTCGGTCTTGCCATCGTCATCAATAGTGACCTCCATCGGTCCTTTCGAGACGATGCCGATGTCAACGACAAGAGGCGCTGGCCACGCGAACCACACCAAAACGCCAAGGGCAAGCCCTGCAACAACGATCCACGGCGCGCGCTTCGTCCAGGTCGTATGCATCCCTAATCTCGTGTCTTCAGGACGGCCACAAGGTCGAGTTGATTGATGCGCTCACGCACCACGAGAGCCGAGAGCAGAGCGGCAATCGACACGATCCCGCTAGCCAACGCGTAACTGGAGTGTTCCACGATTAGACGACCCCGCATCACCTCGCCGGAAACCTGGAGCTTCAGTAGCCAAGATAGGAGGTAGCCAACCCCCCAGCCGATTGGCTGCGCAAGCAGCGTGAGCAGGCCGAGTTCGATTAAAAGGATGAACAGCACCTCGCCGCGACCAAAGCCGAGGACCCGCAGGCTGGCCAATTCTCGCGCCCGCTCCGAAAGCGAAATGCGCGCGTTGCTATAGACCACTCCGAACGCAATCATGATGGCAAATCCGGTATAAATCATTGCCATATTGGTCTGCAGCGGTGCGAGCAAAGTGCGGTAGTTCACGAGCGAAAGCCGCTGTATGCCCATGCCACTAACTGCTGGCATCGATTTGACCGCGTCGTAGAGTGAATCAGCTTTGTTCGCGTCGAGCGTGAAACTGACGCTGGTGACAGTAGGCGTCTCGCGCATTAGCCTTCCGAGACTCTGCATGTCCATCATGCCCTGGATCCCGAAAAAGTCCTCAACCAAAGCGGATACTGGGAGAGATACCGTGCGGCGTTGCCCCTCCAATAGATCGACTTCGACGAAATCTCCGACATGCACGCCGAGGATCTGGGCGAGCCAGGCCGAGATGGCCAGACCGTTTTCCGGCAGCGCAACAGAGCGCAACTCGGCATCGATGATTCGGCGGAGGTTCGCGTCCCGCGGCCTGCCGCTGATCAAGACCCGCCGCTCGACGCTTCCATGGCGGATGCGAACCGGAACCTCCCGGTAAGGCTCGACGGCAAGAACGCCGGGCAGATGTGCGATCTGCTCGACGACGTTCTGTGGACGTCTTTCGACGAAGCTTACCGTCGCATCATGCCGGTCCGCGATGAAGTAGGTGACGTTGATCAAGTCCTCGACGGTGTCCTGCAAGAACAGCGATACAATGATGATCGCAGGCGCAAGCGCCATGCCCAACATCGTGAAGACGGCCCGGAGCGGATGATGGGAAAGGTTGCGCAGCATGATCATGGTTGGTTGCGATAACAGCTTGTTAAGCGCATATCGTGCCGGCAGGATGCGCCGGAAGCGCGAAGGGGCAGGTGGTTGCATTGCAACGGCCGGCGGCAAGACCGCGACCGCCCGCAAGGCACGCGCGGCGCCGGCGATCCCGGCGAGCAGGCTCAGAAGCCCGCCCAGGATATAGACATCCGAACTCTTGATGAAGACGAGGAACGGAAAGTGAATAAGGCTGCCGTACATCCTGGTGATAAACGCGCCGAGCCATGTGCCGGCGATAGCGCCAATGATGGTACCGCCGGCGACAAGCGCGATAACGAATTTCAAGTAGTGCGCAGCGATGGCGCCGTCCCGATAGCCCAGCGCCTTGAGAAGCCCAATTTGCTCGCGTTCCAGCGCCACCATCCGGTTAAGCCACTGATTGATCAAGAACGCGGCGACAAGCAGAAATATCGTCGGCATCGTGCGGCTCATATTTCTGAGCATGTCGAGGCCGTGCTCACCCCACGCATGCGACGGAAGATCTTTTCGGCTGTAGGCCGCCTGGCCGCCATAGGGATCGAGCAGCACGTCCAGCCGCTTGATCACCTCTGGCTCTGACGCATCCCGCAGTAGCCTGAGGGTAACCGACGAAAACGCTCCGTCGAGGTTGTAGGCATTGGCAAGCGCTTTTTCCGACATCCAGATGATGCCGAAGCGACGATTATCCGTGATGGTCTCGCCAGGACCTATCGTATAGATGAATTCGGGCGACAGCGCCGTGCCGACAACGACGAGTTCGCGCTTGCGCCCATTCAATGTCGCCGAGAAGCGCGACCCAAGCTCCAGGTTGTGCGCCATGGCAAAGGCTTCATACACCACGACCTCTTCGGCCCTCCCAGGTTCGGGGACCCGACCCGAGCGCAGGTAGATGCGGTTGAGGCGTTGCTCTGAGTCGTCGGGCAGTGAAATGAATTGTCCGGTCACGGGTTCGCGAGAGTCCGGCATATCCAGCAGGGCGAACCTGACGATTCGAGCCTCGACGGCGGCGACACCGGGGATTTCTGCGATCTGATCGATTAATTTTTTCGGCGCGCGTTTGACCTGTGCGAAGACATCAGCAAACTGGTATCGCTCGTAATAAGCAGCGCGAGTCTCCTCCAAAGAACGAATTGAGCCGACCACAGCTACGAGTGCGGCCACCCCACCACCAATTACCAGCGCTATGGCCAGCGCCTGCGCCCATAACCGTCTGAGATCGCGAAGTATTTTGGTGTCGAGGGGGCGCATCAAAATCACCAACTGATCTCTGCGGCAGTTCGTCGCGTCTCGTTCTCATGAATGCGGGAAATCTTTCCGTCGGCGAAGAACAACACCCGATTTGCCACGTCCTGGATGCTGGCATTGTGTGTGATAATGAGGGTCGTTGTGCCCAGTTGTGCGTTGACGCTCAGAAGAGCATCGATCACGCGAACTCCTGTCTTGGAATCAATTGCGCCCGTCGGTTCGTCGCAGAGCAAGACTTCGGGTCGTTTGGCGACGGCGCGGGCAATGGCCACACGTTGCTGCTCACCGCCGGACAGTTGGGAAGGGAAATGATCTATTCGGTTTTCCAACCCGACGAGCGAAAGCGCTTCGTCGGGACGCATCGGATGCTCAGAGATTTCAGTGACGAGGGCCACATTCTCGTAAGCCGTGAGGCTCGGAATGAGATTATAGAACTGGAACACGAAGCCGACGTGCTCGCGTCGGTAACTCGTCAACTCACGATCATCAAGCTTCGTCAATTCCTGATCTTTGAAAAACAGTTGACCACTGGTCGCATGGTCGAGGCCGCCCATGATGTTCAACAGTGTTGATTTGCCGCTTCCGGAAGGTCCCAGAAGGACGACCACCTCACCAGCGGATATTTCGAGATTGAGTCCACGCAATGCGTGAACTTGCACCTCACCGGAGGTGTATATTTTGGTCAGACCTTGTGCGGAGAAAACAATTTCTGACATGACCAAAGCGTTCACGCGATCTGTGAGTTCCCAGCAGGTCGATCCTAAACAGCGGCTTTTTGTTATCGGCCATGATGATAGCCTGCTCCAGAGACCTGGCCGAAGAGCCGACCGGGTCTCGGAATGAATGCTGGCACCTGAGCAGCGTACCTAACATAGTAGCCACCAAATTCGGCCATCGCGTCGCGTTCCTCGGTCTTGGCGAGCTTGACATACATGACAACTAAAACCGGGAACATCGCCAAGGTGAGCAGTGTTGGCCACTGAACGAGGAACCCCAGCATCACCAAGATGAAGCCGACATATTGCGGATGCCGAACGTAGCTGTAGGCGCCAGTCGTCGCTAGCGTGTGGCTTTGCTGGGCCGCATAGAGCACGCGCCAGGCAGACGCGATGAGGACGAAGCCACCACCGATCAGGATAAAGCTCAAGATGTGGAAAGGTCCAAAGTGCGGGTTAGCCTTCCAGCCGAAAATCATCTCTAGCAGGTGGCCGGCGTCGTGCGAGAACCAATCGACATCCGGGAAGCGGCTTTGCAGCCACCCTGACAAGAAATAGATCGTGAGCGGAAAGCCATACATCTCTGCGAATAGCGCCACCAAGAATGCGCTAAAGGCGCTGAACGATCGCCAATCGCGCGGAGTGCGCGGCTTAAAGAAGCTGTAAGCAAACAGGATGAAGACCGCCGAGTTGACGATGACAAGGCTCCATAAGCCGTATTCTGAGAATTGCGGGGTCATGACGCACTCCTGCCGCTTGTATCCCCGCGATGTCCTTCATGACCTCCGTGTCCTCCGTGGCCGCCATGCATGAAGAGGTGCATCAGCAGGCAGGCGAGTAGTGGCAGCCATATCAGGGCGCCGAGGACATGAGCGCGGTGCTCGGTAAAGAGCAGCGCACCGCCGATTAGGAGAAAACCGAGCAGCACGAGTCCTGCTCGCGACGTAAAAAAGTTTCCTGGTCGCTGACTGTCATGCTCCGCGTGATCGTGCAACGACATCGAACCCTCCTATTCCGCAATCAAGCGGCCGCGGAACATGCCCATCGGGCAAGCAAACCCATATTCGCCGGGCTCCTTGGGTAGCAACTCCACCGCCACCGTTTGGCCGGTCGGCAGCTCGGCGCTTTTCTGGAAATCAGCAAATATTACCTTGTCTGAGCAGCCGGCGGTCTCCTCCCGCCGAAAATTCAGCCGCACCGGGCGGCCGCTGCGCACGATGATCGTGTCAGGCGTGTAGCCGCCCTTCACCAGGATCATCGCCTCCTGGTAGCCGCCGCTGGTCTCGGCGGCGCGGAAGCCAGCCGAGCGCTTGAGCCAGAAGAACCAAACAATGAATACGACTAGGGCGATCCCAGTCGTGATGACAATCCAACGATCTGGAGTCATGAGACGGCCCTCCTCGGTTTGAAGAAGCGCAGACGGTTGGCATTGGTGACCACCGTCACTGAGCTGAAGGCCATAGCCGCCGCGGCGATTAAGGGCGACAGCAAGAGCCCGATAAACGGATAGAGCACGCCCATCGCCACCGGGATGCCGAGCGAGTTGTAACCGAACGCCCCGACGAGGTTCTGGCGAACGTTACGCATTGTCGCCCGGCTGATTTCGATCGCGGTAACCACACCGATCAGGCTGCCCTTAATGAGCGTCACATCACTCGCCTCGATGGCAACGTCAGTTCCGGTACCGATGGCAAAGCCCACATCGGCCTGCGCGAGAGCCGGCGCATCGTTGACGCCGTCGCCGACCATACCGACCGACTTGCCTTCGAGTTGTAGTTTCTGCACTTCATGCGCCTTGTCGTTCGGCAGTACTTCGGCGAGCACGCGATCAATGCCAACCTCGCGGGCGATGGCGCGGCCGGTACGTTCATTGTCGCCCGTTAGCATGACCACTTCGATGCCGAGGCTCTTGAGCACGGCGATGGCTGCTTTCGAGTCGGACTTCACCGTGTCGGCAACCCCGATTAAACCGGCTGCCTTGCCATCGATCGCGACGTACATCGGCGTCTTACCCTCGCCGGCGAGGCGCTCCCAGTCACCCAGCAGCATGTCGATCGTTACGTTTCGATCGCGCATGAGCTTAGCGTTGCCGAACAAAACATCGTGGCCATCGATCCGGCCGCTCACACCATGACCAGGAATGGCGATAAAGTTCTCGGCATCGCTGAGGGTCAGATTTCGCGTGATGGCACCCTTGACGATAGCCTCTCCCAGGGGGTGCTCGGAGCCGCGCTCAAGCGATGCTGTCAGACGCAGAACGGTCGGCTCGTCATATCCCGGCGCGGTCACGACGTCGGTAAGCGCCGGCTCGCCTTTGGTGATGGTGCCCGTTTTGTCGAGAATGATCGTGTTGAGCTTCTCGGAGGCCTGTAAAGCGTCACCAGAGCGGATCAAAATACCATTTTCCGCGCCTTTGCCGATCCCGACGGTCAGTGATGTCGGAGTCGCGAGGCCGAGCGCACACGGGCACGCAATGATCAGAGTCGTGACGAAGACTACCGTCGCGTAGATCAGCCGAGGTTCCGGTCCGAAAACATACCAAGCGACGAAGGCAAGAACCGCGAGGATCATGACCGCTGGCACGAAATAGCCAGACACGGTATCGACGACTCGCTGAATTGGCGCCTTGGAGCCCTGCGCGTCCTTCACCATTTGGATAATCGTGGCGAGCGCCGTATCTTTGCCGACCTTGGTCGCGGTGAAGCGGAAGCTGCCCGTCTTGTTCAGTGTTCCACCAATGACCTCGTCCCCACTCTGCTTTTCGATCGGCATCGATTCACCGGTAATCATCGACTCATCGACGGCACTCGATCCCGAGATGACCTCCCCGTCGACCGGGACTTTCTCGCCCGGTCGCACGACGACGACATCGCCGACCACTACCTCTTCGACAGATATGTCGCTCTCTTTGCCATCACGAATGACGCGCGCGATCTTCGCTTGCAGACCAATCAACTTCTTGATCGCCTGGGAGGTGCGCCCTTTGGCCTTGATCTCAAGCGCGAGGCCAAGAACGACGAGTGCGACGACTACGTCGGTGACGTCCCAGAATACCTCGGCTAGCGCCATGTTCGGAAAGAGGCCCGGCCATGCGACGGCGACTACGGAATAGAGATAGGCAGCGCTGATGCCGATAGCGATCAACGTGTGCATGTTGGCGGCGCGATGCTTCAACGCGTCCCACATACCGATGAAGAACTGCGAACCGGCCCATACCAATACCGGCAAACTCAGAACGCCGAGAAGCGACCACACGATTCGGCGCGTGCCGCTGCCCATTGGCATCCACTCGCGCAGCCCTGGAATGAGATCCGGATAACTCAACGCCATAACGGGAACCGATATGGCCGCGGCAAACCAGAACTTTCGCATCAGGTTGCGGTATTCCTGCTCATTCGCAGCTTCGGCGGGGTCGAGCGTTTCACTCGCCGGATCAATCTTGGGCTCGGCAACGCGATAGCCGGCCGATGCAATGGCCTTACGGATAGCGTCAAAATCGACCGTTTCCGGATCGTATTCGATATCCACGGCATTGGGCCCGAGGTTGGCGCGCGCCGAAAGAATGCCCGGCGTCGTCCGCAAGGCCAGCTCGACGCGAATGACACACGAGCTACAGTGCATTCCGTCGATCGGAATCCTCGCTGTAGCAGTTCCGGGCGTGTAACCGCCGGCTCGAACCGCCTGCAGGATTGCACTAAACTTTGTCTTTGAGGGGTCGTATTCGACCCGGGCAATCTTTGTTGATGGATTGACGTGCGCGGCGGTCACTCCAGAAACCGCTGCAATCGCCTTTTCGACCTCAGGCGAGCAATGACTACAGGTCAAACCTCCAATTCGAAGGTCAAGATGTTGCGGTTTGGAGATCCGGTTGAGGCGAGTCGGTGCATTCATAGCAGTGTCTCGTGTTGCGAGCGCCACCTCCCCAATGTGCAGACGCCAAAGAGGCGCTCGTGAGTGCGCAATGTCACTACTGCAACGACTTGTCGGCGTTCGACATGTCGCAACAGTTCATCGCTCCCCGGCCTTGGTCGGATTGGTTGTCATCACCCCGATGCATGCTGCCTTGCATCATCCCATGCATCATTTGATGCATGGGCGTTGCGCCCTGCTCGGACTTGATATCGTTTGGTGCCATCGGGCAGCCTTTTTTCGCATCGGCCGTTGCCCCACCAGGGCTCGGACAATTCGCCATTGGCATCACCCGCTGGGCGGGCGCGGGTTGCGGCGCCTTATCCGCATCCGCCGCCGGAGCCTGGGCCCAGGCGGACATGCCTGTGATGGTAATAAGCACTGCGGCTGAAATTATTAGTCGTTTCACGGATCGCTCCTATTGGTGCAATGGGCAACTTGACCCGCGCTTTCAATGATATTTTCGGATTGCAGCGTCAGGCGGTTACAAGGTGCTAGGATATTTTTCGGCCGCTGCTCAATTCAGCGGCGACAAGTGGAATTGGGCTCCATAGCAAATAACCGCGCCTTGCCGCATCGAACCTAAAGTTGTTGCTCGCCAAAGAAACTCATATAGATCCGGCGTTCGCTCGGACCAAAAAGAACCACGTCGTACCGCTCCGGTCGGTCGCTTTCCATGCCTGGTGAGCCAGCCGGCATACCTGGTACACCAAGCCCTGTTGCTTTCGGCTTTTCAATCATTAGACGCTTGATCGCCGTCGCTGGAACGTGTCCCTCAATGACATAGTCTCCAACCTGCGCAGTATGGCAAGTCGCCAGTTCGCTAGGCACCCCAAATTGCGATTTTATCGCCTCGGCATTCGTGATGTTCACAGGTCTCGTCACGAAGCCATTCTTTTCAAGATGGAGCATCCAGATTGAACAACAGCCGCAACGGGGGTCCTTGTATACCGTAACGACCTGCTCTTCCGCGGCATTGACTCGGGGCGCCAACAAAAAAGCAAGCACAGAAAGAAGCGCTACGCGGCGAGTTGGACTGGCTTGGGAATCTTTCGGGTCGGATCTCATTTTATGCCTCTTCATTCCGAAACAGCACGGACGCGCAGTGCGCGTCCGTGCGAAGACGGAGACGTCAAGACACGGGGCTCACGTCGCCGCCTCACTACCGCAGACCGCGCGCCGTCAATTGGCCGCCGCGATAGTGCCTATTTCGCTCACTAATGAGTTCGTAGTGACGCGCCCGATGGTTACAGCTCAGAAAAAAAGTTTTTGCGCTACTGCCGTAGCGCATATCGGCGCTCGGCGCCTCGAGGTCGCCAGCACAGAAAGGATTATCCTCGTGCGTGATCCGACGCGACCAACAGCGGCGCTCGAAGGATGAAAAGCTAAGCAAGGTATCTACCAGCGTAGTAATTTCGGTCCCAGCTTCCACCCAGCAAGCGTGCACAAGGCGATCGTGCCGCCATACCACACAGCGAAGAACGGCACTGAGTCATCCGCACAATGGAAAGCATAACCGATCGCGCTCACGCAGCCGGCGACCAGACCAACGAATGCGCCGGCGCGCGCGAGATCCGTGGGCGCCATCTGCCGTACGGCCCAAGCAATTACGGCAAACGGCACGATGGCAATGAGCGGGATCGATATGACGCATTCAAGCCACTCATCACTGAGAATCGTCTCTTTCCAGTGGGATCCGGGAGCTGAAGTGAGGGTTATTACCGCCAGCACCATTATGGTAATAAACGGCAACGCGATTAGAGCAACAGGTGTCCTATACTCGCCGCCCGGTCGAGCCAATCTAATCAGGAAAATGGACGCTGGAATGAAAAGCACCGCAGTCGCTGCAATCTTGAAGAGCGCTGGAATCAAAGCACCTACCGATATTAGGTCTGTCCGCGGACCCAATGTGATGAAAACGACCCCCAGCGCCACTACGATGCTCGCCGCAATCGCAATATGAATACTGCGAGCGGTTTGCCGGTGATCAACCGGCTCAACATTCGTGCTGAGCAACTCGATCAGCTCATCGGTTCTCATTGAGGCGCCCTCTTCCGCCCTATCGAAGCCATTAAGGCCTTCATACCTCGATGAACGCTGACTTTGACGTCCGATTCCGACATGTTGCATCGGCTCGCCACTTCGGCAACGCTTAGTCCCTCGAGTTTCGTCAGCTGTATCGTCCGCCGCATCTTGTCGGGCAATTGGTTCAGCATCCCTTTGACATCATACGCACTCTCGATAGCAGCATGATCGTCCTGAGCGACAAGGTCTTCCGCATTTTCAATCGGTAAGTCCGACATCAACGCTCGCGTCTGACGTAAATGGTCGATCAGCTTGTAGCGTGCAATGGCGTGCACCCACGGCAATAATGGCGCGGAAGGGTCATAGGTGTGACGTCGAGTATGAATGGCCATCAGCGCTTCCTGTGTCAAATCCTCCGCCTCGGTTGCGGTTCGGCCAATACGTGCAAGCTTTCCTTTATAGTAGGCGCGCAGATTGGCACTGAGCCGGCTAAGAAGGACACGGTAAGCTGCCGCATCTCCACGGAGGCCCGCCCGCATCAGGCTCCTAAGCTCGGCTTCGTTCGCTAGCATCTACTCATCCTCGTTCTTCGTAAGCGAGCGGGTTTCGGTTACAAAAATCTTTGCTTCGACGCGAATGCCCGACCTCCCGCGGCCTTTGTTTTCCCGTTATGCACTCCAAGTCCCACTATGACGTGCTTCAAAAGGTACCCTGAAAGTCCTTCTGTAAATTGACCTTCATCAATGGCCTATCGACCGAGGGCGGTCCCGCGACTCTTCCGCTGCCTAATTTTTAGGCTTTAGCGCGCCTTTCGTGTGCGGCCTTTTATAGGTTGCTTATGACTCTACCTTGATTTCCCAATCGAATTCCTATGTGGCGCCTCACAAATCTGTTGGTACGCGATTTGCACGACACGATCTACATGTCCGGGGACGCAAATGCGTGCACATCTCATCGTTGTTGTTGCGGTTCTTTTAGGGGCGTGGTCTGCCGCACCTGCCTTCGCAACCGTCGTCCTGAGCGGTGACAGCGGCGGCAAGATGGAAGAATACACTGCCCGCTTTCAGCAGGTGCGTAACTCAGGCGAAACTGTCGTCATCGATGGAACCTGTCTGTCCGCGTGCACGATGGTGCTCGGACTAGTCCCCCGAAATCGCATTTGCACTACAGAAAATGCCGTGCTCGGCTTCCATGCCGCCTGGATGTACGACAACGCTGGCAACCGCATCGCAAGTGCGTCCGGCACACGCGACTTGATGAAATTCTATCCCTCGTCCATTCGCGCTT
>Ga0207758_1000108_pt1 | contig 12049 bp, 9 predicted proteins | sample LuqExpMetageno12_FD_187770 | JGI IMG/M metagenome (GOLD analysis project Ga0207758, IMG submission 187770) | Tropical forest soil microbial communities from Luquillo Experimental Forest, Puerto Rico - Sample 12 (SPAdes) | ecosystem: Environmental > Terrestrial > Soil > Tropical forest ... | reverse complement strand
ATCATCACGGTGCCGCCGCCGTATTCGCCTTCGGCGATAGTGCCCTCGAACTTGTTGTACTCGATTGGATGGTCTTCGACGTGGATGGCGAGCCGCTTGTCGCCGGGAACTAGGCTCGGCCCGCGCGTAACCGCCCAGCTTAGCATCACGCCATCAAGTTCGAGGCGCAGGTCGTAATGCAGCCGCGTCGCGTCGTGTTTCTGGATGACGTAACTACCGTCTGTGCTTTTCGATTTGACATGTGACAGACTGCCGCGCGGCTCTTTGGTGCGGCTGAAGTTGCGCTTGGCGCGGTACTTGGCGAGCCTGGCCACGGATCAATCCGGCTTGTTGCAAAGCTTCAGGTCGCGCACGAATGCCTTGTATGCCGCGTGGCGGTCACTGCGGTCAGGAATGCGCAAGAGATAGGACGGATGCACAGTTGCGATCATTCGCTCGCCGGACTGCAGCGCGATAGGATGGCCGCGGATCTTGTTGATAGCCTGCGGATTGCCTAACACTCCGCGGACCGCAGTGGTGCCAAGCGCGACGATGATCGCGGGCTTGACGATCGCCCGCTCCTGCTCGAGCCACCATTGGCAGCGGTCGATTTCATAGGCGTTCGGCTTCTTGTGCAACCGTCGTTTGCCGCGTTGCACGAATTTGAAATGCTTGACGGCGTTGGTCACGAACACCTGCCGGCGGTCGATACCCGCATCGGCGATCGCCTTGTCCAGAATATTGCCCGCCGGCCCGACAAAAGGACGGCCTGCGATGTCTTCCTTGTCGCCCGGCTGTTCGCCGACGAACATGATGCGCGCACGCCCCGGCCCTTCGCCGGGCACGACTTGCGTTGCATGCTTATAGAGCGGGCATCTCACACACTTGGCTTCCGCCCGTCGCAGACTCTGCAGAGTTGCAATCATCGCCATCCGTTAATTCCAGCCCATCTTAACCCGGGGGCGGGACATATTCTAACGCGACAGTAACGAGACCGGACAGGCCACAAAACGTATCAAGGTGGCGATTGGCGCCTAACTATAGGCACCCCATCAACGCCAGAAATCACAACGATTACCAGGATGGCGTCGACCAGTTCGCCCGGTCCATAACCCCCAGCCCGCGCTGTAAGGCCAGCACCGATCCGCTTTGCAACGATTTCGACGCATTCGGGGAACACAGTTGTGCGCTACCGTGACCAGCGATGAGAGGCATTCGAAATGCCGGGCCGCAAACCCAAGCGATGGTCTAGCCGAGTCACCAAGCAGAGCAACGCACTCGATCTGGAACAGGGCGTCTTTAAATTGCGCAGTCCGAAACGCATCGCTGCTTCGCTCAAGCGCTCTGCCGAACGCAGCAAGCGGCGCAAGTCGGATCCCTATCGTTCGGCGATGTCGATGCTGACCTTCTACATCAATCGGGCCGGCAAGAGCCTGCCGCCGGCGCGCAAGAAGGTGTTGCAACGGGCGAAGGGCGAGCTGCGCAAGCAGTTCGGCAAAGCCGGTTAGCGGAGCTGTCAGTGGACGAAGTAATACCACGTAAATGGCCGCGGAACTGATGACCGGCCAGCTACAGCTCGGGCCGGTGACTGGGACAATGCCAGCCTTGTGCCGGTCGTCAGTGCGCTGAATCTTTAAGGATTCAAGGATCAATCAGCCGAAAACCGGAAACCCGATCGAGGCTCTCTTCAGCGTAGGCAGCGTCTCTTTGTCTTTCCTGTAACCGTCTGAATCTTTTGTAGAATCGTTCGATGCTTGACTCTCGCTCACGGACGGGAGTTTTATTAGAACAAAACATGAACATTGATGGTGCCGATGTTTGCTGGAGTGCCAGCCACCCTTTGCCGCCTGCGGGATGCGGTGGCGAAGATCGAAGGGCATGAGACCGATCTCATCGCGGCACGGATGCTCAGCTTGGGCGTCCGTCCGATCGACAACGTGCTGCAGGGCGGACTGACCCCGGCCAGCCTGCACGAGGTGGCGCCAGCAGGGCCACGCGATATCGGCGCGGCTATTGGCTTTATCGTGGCGCTGGCATCGCTTGCCGGCCGCCAAACGCTCTGGATCCAGACCGACTTCGCGGCGCGTGAGGCCGGCACGATCTATGGCGCCGGTTGCGATCCTTTCGGCTTGCCGGCGCGCGAGCTTCTGATCTTCAAAGTCGCGCGTCCACTCGATGTGTTGTGGGCGATGGAAGAAGCGCTCAAGTGTCGCGCACTTTCGAGCGTCGTCGCCGAATTGCCAGACGATGCATCAATCGCTGATCTCAACGCCACGCGCCGGCTGACGCTCGCGGCGCGCGCCGGCGGCGGCTTCGGTTTCCTGCTGCGCCATCGTTCGTCGTTGCTCACCAGCTCGGCGGAAACGCGCTGGCATGTCGCCGCAGCAGCAAGCCGTCCCGATCGCTTCGGTGGGCTGGGCCGCACCGCCTTCGTGCTCTCGCTCACCAAAAACCGGCGTGGCCCCATCGGACAATGGACCATCATTTGGAATCACCATGAACGCGTCTTCTCGGCGTTTTCTCTCGGTGTGGCTCAGGCGGCTTTCGACCGACCGGATCGAACGCCGCTTGCCTGCGTCGGATGACACGCCGCGCATTATTGTCAGGCTGGTCAAGTCGGCGTTGCGCATATGCGCGTTCAACGAAGCGGCAGCGGCGCTCGGCTTGAAGCTCGGCATGCCGCTCGCCGACGCGCTTGCGATGTATCCCTCGATCGCCGTACATGAGGCCGACCACCAGGCCGATTCCGCGCTCCTTGAGGCGGTCGCTGACTGGTGCGACCATTATACGCCGCTGGTCGGCCTTGATCGGCCCGATGGATTGATCCTCGACATCAGTGGCTGCGCGCATCTGTTTGGCGGCGAGACGGTGCTTGCCCGCGACATCGTCGCGCGGCTCGCCCACCAGGGATTGCAGGCGCAGGTGGCGATCGCCAGCACGGTCGGCTGCGCCTGGGCCATGGCGCGCTACGGCACGGCGTCGCTAGTGCCGGAAAATGCGTTGGGCGAGGTCTTGTTGCCGCTGCCGCTCACCGCCTTGCGGCTCGACGACGAAACCGTCGCCGCCTTGGCGCAAGCTGGGCTCAGACAAATCGCCGATGTGGTGAATCGTCCACGCGCGCCTCTCGCCGCGCGTTTCGGCGAAGGATTCCTCCGCCGGCTCGATCAGGCGTTAGGTCGCGAAAATGAATCGATTAGGCCGCGCCTGCCACTGCCCAGCTACATGGCGGAGCGCCGTTTTACGGATCCAATTGCGCTCGAATCTGACGTACTCGCCGCCCTTGGACAGCTCGCGCGCGAACTCGGACATGTCTTGGAGCGGCGCGGCGAGGGCGCGCGGCTGTTGCAGGCCGTGCTGTTCCGCGCCGACGGCAAGGTTTATCGGCTGGAGGCACGAACCGGACAGCCGTTGCGCGATCCCGAACGCATCCAGCGGCTTTTCATCGAGCGACTGGCGGTGATCGGTGACGAGTGCGATCCCGGCTTTGGTTACGACGTGATCCGGCTGTCGGCGCTGGTTTCTGAGCCGTTCGAGCCGACGCAAAGCGGCTTGGTCGGACCTGACACCCAGGCCGAGCTCGCGCATTTGGTTGATCGCTTGAGCGCTCGCTTTGGGTCGCGCCGCCTCACGCGGTTGGTGCCTCAGGACACCCATATTCCCGACTATGCGGTAGCCGCGATCCCGGCGCAGGCCGCGCGCCAGGATGCCGCCGTTGCGCCGGTCGAGCAGGAAAGCCGCGCTCTGGCGCGGCCGCTGCGCCTGTTCGAGCGACCCGAGCCGATCGAGGTGGTCGCCGAAGTGCCGGATGGCCCACCGATACGGTTTCGCTGGCGGCATGTGCTGCATGACGTGGCTGTCGCGGAAGGGCCGGAGCGGATTGCCATGGAATGGTGGCACGACGATCAGGGCCATGCGCTCACGCGCGATTATTTCCGCGTCGAAAGTAAGGAAGGCGCGCGTATGTGGCTTTACCGGGAAGGGCTATTCGAGCGGGAGACCGTAAAGCCGCGCTGGTTCCTGCACGGTCTGTTTGCGTGAGCGTTTGTTATGAGTGCGTATGCCGAGTTTGCCGTAACTACCAATTTCTCGTTTCTGCGCAGCGCCTCTGAGCCGGAAGAACTGGTGGCGCGGGCCAAGGCGCTGGACCTTGCCGGCCTCGGCATAGCTGACCGCAATTCGGTTGCCGGCGTGGTGCGCGCCCATGTCGTGGCGCAGGCAAACGCTTTCAGGATCGCTCCCGGCGCCCGATTGGTCTTTGCCGACGGCACGCCAGACATCCTCGCCTTTCCGCAGGATCGCGCCGCTTGGGGCCGGCTGACGCGGCTGTTGTCGCTCGGCAAGCGCCGCGCCGAGAAGGGCGAGTGCGTTCTGAATCTGCCCGACCTGTGGGAGTTCATCGCCGGACTCAATCTCATCGTGATGCCGCCGGTGCGTATCCATGCCGAGGCGTTGGGCAGCCTGCTCGACAAAGTGAGAAAAAATGCCTCGCGCCGTTCGCTCTGGCTTGCGGGCAGCATGCTCTATCGCGGCGATGATGCGCGCCGCCTGGCTAGACTCGCCGACATTGCGCGTGATGCCTTGCTGCCGCTGATTGCGGTCAACGACGCGCTTTATCACGTACCGGAACGGCGCGCGCTGCAGGATGTCGTCAGCTGTATCCGCGAGCATGTCACCATAGACGCTGCCGGCAAGCGGCTTGAGGCCAATGCCGAGCGGCACCTCAAGGGCGCGGGGGAAATGACGCAACTGTTTCGCGTCTATCCTGGCGCAATTGCCGAGACGCTTCGCTGCCTCGAGCAATGCCGGTTTTCGCTCGACGAGCTCAGGCAGACGGAATATCCGGAGGAAACACGCAAAGGCTTTGCCACACCGCACGAGGCTCTCATCCATTACGCCGAGGAGGGCGCGCGGCGGCGTTTCCCAGAAGGCATGCCGCCCAAGGTGCGTCATGCCCTTAACGAGGAATTGCGCATCGTCGGTGAACTCAATTTCGCGCCGTTTTTCCTCACGGTGTATGACATCGTCAATTTCGCGCGCCGCGACGACATTGGCATCCTCTGTCAGGGCCGCGGCTCGGCCGCCAACTCGGTGATCTGTTATTGCCTCGGCATCACTGAGATCAATCCGGCAAGCGTTGATCTATTGTTTGAGCGTTTCGTGTCGGCCGAGCGGCGCGAGCCGCCCGACATCGACGTTGATTTTGAGCATGAGCGGCGCGAAGAGGTCATCCAGTATATCTACCGGACCTACACGCGGGAGCGCGCCGGGCTTGCCGCCACTGTGATCTGCTACCGCGGACGCAGCGCTATCCGCGACGTCGGCAAGGTGTTCGGGCTTTCCGACGACGCGCTCGGACGGCTCGCCGGTCTGTGGGGCTGGTCGATGACCGGCGTCGCCGATGAGCGTCGCGCCGGTCTCGACATGGCCGATCCGCGGCTCGCCAGGATGATAGCGCTGGCCAAGGAGCTGATGGGTTTTCCGCGTCACCTTTCTCAACATGTTGGCGGCTTCGTCATCACGCGCAGCCGGCTCGACGAGGTCGTGCCGATCGAAAATGCGGCGATGGAAGACCGCACCGTCATCGAATGGGACAAGGAAGATCTGGAAGCGCTCGGCCTGCTCAAGGTCGACGTGCTCGGCCTCGGCATGCTGTCTTGCCTACACCGCGGCTTTGCCTTGTTGAAATCGCATTATGGCGTGACGCGCGATCTCTCGATTCACGACGAAGACGAGGCGACCTACCGTATGATCCGCCGCGCCGACACCATCGGCGTGTTCCAGATCGAAAGCCGCGCGCAGATGTCGATGCTGCCGCGGCTTCGCCCGGAGATATTCTATGATCTCGTTATCGAGGTTGCGATCGTCCGCCCGGGGCCGATCCAGGGCAAGATGGTGCATCCTTATCTGCAGCGGCGCACCAACCCCGCCTTGGTCACTTATCCGTCGCCCGCGCCGGAATGCGGCGATCCCGATGAGCTGCGCGACGTGCTCGGGCGCACGCTTGGTGTTCCGTTGTTCCAGGAGCAGGCGATGCGCATCGCCATCGTGGCGGCTAAATTTGAGCCGGGCGAGGCCGACCGTTTCCGCCGCGCTATGGCAACGTTCAAGCGGGTCGGCACCATCCACTCGTTCGAGCAGAAATTCGTCGAGGGCATGACGCGGCGCGGGTACGCATTGGAATTCGCGCAAAGCTGCTTCAAGCAGATCCAAGGCTTCGGCGAATACGGCTTTCCGGAAAGCCATGCCGCGAGCTTTGCCAATCTGGTCTATGCCTCGGCCTGGATGAAGTGCCACTATCCGGACGTGTTCGCCGCCGCGCTGCTCAACAGCCAGCCGATGGGTTTCTATGCGCCGGCGCAGATCGTACGCGACGCGCAGGAGCACGGCGTCGAAGTGCGCACGGTCGATGTCAACGCCTCGAACTGGGACTGCACGCTGGAAGACGGCCGCAAGGCTGCCGGGCATTTGTATCCGCGGCACGCCGATATGAAAACCGATATCCATTCGGACAAAGCCTTGCGGCTCGGCTTTCGGCAGATCAGCGTCTTTTCGGAAGACGAAGCCCGCCTGATCGAGACGCTGCGCGGCAATGGCTTCGACTCGGTGCGCGACCTCTGGCTGCGCACGCGGCTCAAGCCGTCGACGCTCGAGCGTTTGGCGGCAGCCGATGCCTTCCATTCGCTCGGTCTTACCCGACGCGAGGCGTTATGGGCGGTGTGCGCGCTGAGGAGGGCGGGGGATAAAGACGACCTACCGCTGTTCGGGCGCGTCAGCATGCCGGAACTCGAACCGGATACGGAGCTGCCCGCGATGCCGCCCGGCCAGCAGGTGGTGGAGGATTATCGCAATCTCCACCTGTCGCTGAAGGCGCATCCGGTATCTTTCTTGCGCGCTGATTTCGCGGCAAGAGAAATTCTGCGCAACGAACAATTGCCCGGCATCGCTTCCGGATGCCGCGTGACGGTCGGCGGCTTGGTGCTCGTGCGCCAGCGCCCCGGCACCGCCAAGGGCGTCATTTTCGCAACGCTGGAAGACGAAACCGGCATAGTCAATGTCATCGTTTGGCCGAAGGTATTCGAAGCTTTTCGCCCCGTTGTGCTCGGCGCGCGGCTGATCAGCGTCACTGGTAAGCTGCAGAATGCCGAGAGCGTAATTCATGTGGTGGCAGAAAAGGTCGAGGATCTGACGCCGTTGCTGCGCTACTTGTCGGAGGATGCCACCGCGGCGCCGGTTATCCGCCGTCGCCACCCACGCGCCGGCGATGCGCTGGTTACTCTGTTCAGGGAGCAACCGGCCCTGGCGGGCCCCGAGGAAGCCATGCCGAAAGGGCGCAATTTTCACTGACTCCGGGCAAGTTCCAGCCCTCGCATTCGCATGCGGCAAATTGACCTAGCTCAAGGCGACTGCCGCCTACAGTCCTAATGATACGCCCATCATGGCGGCCCACTCTTCGCCGGGCCGACAGCGACGTGAGGCTCAATGTTCCAAGTCCGCATCCATGGCCGTGGTGGGCAGGGCGTCGTCACTGCCGCGGAAGTCCTCTCAGTCGCCGCCTATCTCGAAGGAAAGCACGCGCAGGCCTTCCCCAGCTTCGGCTCCGAGCGCAAGGGCGCGCCGGTGGTCGCCTTCTGCCGCATCGACGACAAGGAAATCCGGCTGCGCGAGCCGATTCTAGAGCCTGACGCGCTGATCGTGCAGGACCCCACGCTGTTCAAGGCGATCGACGTCTGCCAGGGTTTCAAGCCGGGCGGCTATCTGCTGGTCAACAGCAACCGCAGCCTGAGCGAGCTGCATCTCGACGTCGTCAAGCAAATGCCTGCGGGTCATGTGCTGACCGTGCCCGCTTCCGAGCTTGCGCTTAAACACATCGGCCGTCCGCTGCCGAACGCTGCGCTGCTCGGCGCATTCGCTGCACTCACCGGAATCGTCCATCTCAAATCGGTCGTCGCCGCCATCCGCGACGCGTTCGAGTCTGAAAAGATTGCGAACGCCAACGTCGCCGCCGCCACGGCCGCGCACGACGCCATCGCTAGCGTCACTGCGGCCGCCTGAAGGATCTCCGCCATGCGCAAGCAGATCGAAGGTTCACGGGCGATGGCGGAGGCGGTCGGGCTGTGCCGTCCGGAAGTGATCTGCGCCTACCCGATCACCCCGCAAACGCATATCGTCGAGGGCCTCGGTGAGATGGTGCGCACAGGCGAAATCAAAAACTGCGAGTTTATTAACGTCGAATCAGAGTTCGCAGCGCTGTCGGTCGCGATTGGCGCATCCGCCGCTGGCGCGCGCGCCTATACCGCCACGGCCAGCCAGGGCCTGCTGTTCATGGCGGAGGCGGTCTACAACGCTTCCGGCCTCGGCCTACCGATCGTAATGACGCTCGGCAACCGTGCCATCGGCGCGCCGATCAACATTTGGAACGATCATTCCGACGCGATGGCGGTATGCGACTCCGGCTGGATGCAGCTGTTTGCCGAGACCAACCAGGAAGCCGCCGACTTGCATATCCAGGCCTTCCGCCTCGCCGAGGAATTGTCGATGCCAGTGATGGTCTGCGTCGATGGATTCATTCTCACTCATGCCGTCGAGCGCGTGGATGTTCCCGAGCAGGCCGACGTCGACGCTTACCTACCGCCGTACGAGCCGGTGCAGGTGCTCGATCCAAACGATCCGATCTCGATCGGCGCCATGGTCGGGCCGGACGCCTTCACAGAAGTGCGCTATCTGCAGCACTACAAGCAAACGCTAGCGCTGCGGCTGATCCCAGAATACGCAGCCGAGTTCAAGAAGAAGTTCGGGCGCGATAGCGGCGGTCTGCTGCGCACCTACCACACTGAGGACGCCGAGCTGATCGTGGTCGCCATGGGTTCGGTCAACGGCACCATCAAGGACACCATCGACGAGATGCGCGCCGACGGGCTGAAGGTCGGCCTCGTCACGCTGGTTTCGTTCCGGCCGTTCCCGACAACGGCGCTGCGCGAAAAGTTAGTGCGCACGCGCAACGTCGTGGTGATTGAGAAGAGTCTGGCAGTCGGCATGGGCGGCCCGCTCGCCAACAACGTCGACCTCGCCTTGCGCAATGTGGCTGGCGCTCCGCAGGTGCATTCGGTCATCGCTGGTCTGGGCGGCCGGCCTATCACGCGCGCTTCGCTGCATCGCGTGCTGCGCCGTGCTTTCGTGCAGCCCTGGGAAGGCTCGCATTTCCTCGACCTCAACGAGGAAATCGTTGCCAAGGAATTGCATTACGTTCGCAAGGTGCGGCGCTCGGGTCCGACCGCCGAAAATATTCTGCGCCGCCTCGGCCAAGCCGCCGAAAAAGCCGCCGTATAGGGAAAAGCTGGTGCAACAACGTACGACAACAATGGATGCGACGCAAAAGTTGCACTTCTACCAGAAGGGCACCTTCACCGTCGGCAATCGTCTCGTCTCCGAAGAGCAACGCTCGGTGCAGGCTTCGACTGATCGCTCGAACGCGCTCACCTGCGGCCACCGTGCCTGCCAGGGCTGCGGTGAAGCGCTCGGCGCGCGCTACGCTATGGACGCGGCAATGCGCGCGACCGGCGGCAATGTGATTGCCGTCAACGCCACCGGCTGCCTGGAAGTGTTCACTACGCCTTATCCGGAAACCTCATGGCAGACGCCCTGGTTGCATTCGCTGTTCGGTAACGCCGCCGCAGTCGCCACCGGCGTTGCCGCCGCCATGCGCGTCAAAGGCCGCCACGAGGTACGCGCACTGGCGCAGGGTGGCGACGGCGGCACCACCGACATCGGCTTCGGCTGTCTGTCCGGCATGTTCGAGCGCAACGATGATGTGCTCTACATCTGTTACGACAACGAAGCTTATATGAACACGGGCGTGCAGCGCTCCTCGGCGACGCCGCCGGCCGCGCGCACCGCGACCACGCCCGCTATGGGCCCGCAGCCAGGCAACGTTTTCGGCACCGGCAAGAACGTGCCCAAGATCGCCGTCGCGCACGGCATTCCTTACGTCGCCACCGCCACGGTCGCCGATTTGCACGACCTCGAACGCAAGGTCATCAAGGCCATGGGTATCCATGGCGCGCGCTATCTGCACATTCACGTACCTTGCCCGCTCGGCTGGGGCGCGGCCTCGCACGACACCATCCGACTGGCGCGGCTGGCCGTCGAGTGCGGGTTGTTCCCGGTGTTCGAGGCCGAGCACGGCGTCATCACCGGCTGCCGCAAGATCCGCCGGCAAGTACCGGTGGAGGAATACCTGAAGCCGCAGCGGCGCTTCGCTCATCTGTTCACCGAGGCAGGCAAGGAGCGTATCGGGCATCTGCAGGCTTTGGCCGACCGCAACATCGCCGAATACCATCTGGTCGATGCAGAGGGAGATGGCTGATGGGTCGCCCTTACGCGATCACGCTGGATGTCGGGTCGAGTCTGGCCAACCTCACCGGATCCTGGCGCACTGAGCGGCCTGTCTATGTCGATCGTCTGCCGCCCTGCAACAACGCCTGCCCGGCCGGCGAGAATATACAGCAGTGGCTGTATCACGCTGAATCGGGCGATTACGAAACCGCATGGCGCACGCTTACCCAGGACAATCCGCTACCAGCCGTGATGGGCCGAGTTTGCTATCACCCGTGTGAAGGCGCCTGCAACCGCGCGCAGATCGACGAAGCGGTCGGCATCAATTCGGTCGAACGCTTCCTCGGCGACACCGCGATCCGCAACGGCTGGACATTCGCGCCGCCGCAAGCCGAAACGGGCAAGCGCGTACTGATCGTGGGCGCCGGCCCTTCCGGGCTATCCGCCGCCTATCATTTGCGGCGCATGGGCCACGCCATTGAAATTCACGAGGCCGGTCCCTTCGCCGGCGGCATGATGCGCTTCGGCATTCCGAAATATCGGCTGCCGCGCGACGTGCTCGATGCCGAGATCAAACGCATCACCGACCTCGGTGTCACCCTCAAGCTCAACAGCAAAGTCAACCGCATCATCGACAGCATGAAGGCCGGTAAGTTCGATGCGGCCTTCCTTGCGGTCGGCGCGCATATCGGCAAGCGCGCCTACATTCCCGCCGGTTCGGCGGCCAAGATTCTCGACGCGGTCTCGCTGTTGCGTTCGATGGAAGGCGAGGACAGACCGCTGCTCGGCCGCCGTGTCGTCGTCTACGGCGGTGGCAATACCGCGATCGATGCAGCACGCACCGCCAAACGGTTGGGCGCCACGGAGGCGATCATCGTTTACCGCCGCACCCGCGACCGCATGCCGGCGCACGACTTCGAGGTCGAGGAGGCGTTGCAGGAAGGAATCATGATGAAGTGGCTCTCAACCATCAAACGCATGGACGAGGGCGTACTCACGGTCGAGAAAATGCAGCTCGACGAGAAGGGCTTTCCGCAGCCGACCGGCGAGTTCGAAACCCTGGAAACCGATTCGCTGGTGCTGGCACTCGGCCAGGACGTCGATCTGTCGCTGCTCGACGGCGTGCTAGGATTGGAGATCAAGGACGGCGTGGTACAGGTCGACACGAATATGATGACCGGCCATGCCGGCATCTTCGCCGGCGGTGACATGGTTCCCGCCGAACGCACGGTCACAGTCGCTGTCGGCCACGGCAAGAAGGCCGCTCGCCACATCGGCACCTGGCTGCGCGGCGAAGCTTACATCGCGCCGGAGCGGCACGAGCTTGCCAGCATCGACAAGATGAACAGTTGGTACTACGCCGACGCACCGAAGACAGTGCGGCCGATGCTCGAAGTCGTCCGCCGGCAGAGCACCTTCGAGGAAGTGCAGGGTGGACTCGATGAAACCAATGCGCTCTACGAGGCGCGGCGCTGCCTGTCTTGCGGCAATTGCTTCGAATGCGACAATTGCTACGGGGTTTGCCCGGACAATGCGGTGATCAAGCTCGGGCCCGGTAAGCGCTTCAGATTCAACTACGACTACTGCAAGGGCTGCGGCGTATGTGCGCAGGAGTGCCCGTGCGGCGCTATCAAGATGATACCCGAGGAAATCTGACCGCCGGCGCTTGACCCGGGTCAATGCCGTAAGGCGTTTTTCTCAGCGGGATCATATTTTTTCAGCGTGATAATTCTAAGAG
>Ga0207758_1000078_pt1 | contig 14175 bp, 10 predicted proteins | sample LuqExpMetageno12_FD_187770 | JGI IMG/M metagenome (GOLD analysis project Ga0207758, IMG submission 187770) | Tropical forest soil microbial communities from Luquillo Experimental Forest, Puerto Rico - Sample 12 (SPAdes) | ecosystem: Environmental > Terrestrial > Soil > Tropical forest ... | reverse complement strand
GATTGTTGTAGCGGATCAACCCCGGCGGACCGAGCACAATCTGCACCTCGGCGAGACTTCGCATTGGGATCATTTTTCCCTCTGTGCTGCGGACATTGATCCGATAGACATCGAAAACCTTGGACCTGTCGCTCGCCTCAGCCTGTACCTGGACCTGCCAAGTTCGACCAAACAAATTCATGTTGTTGACAAAAAATCCACCGAGCGAGGCCTGTAAAGCCTGAAACACCGAACTCAACGACACGCCGAGAATTTGCACCTTATCGCGATCAATATTGAGATAGATCGAAGGATTTGCCGCGGAGTACGTAGAGAACACGTTGCTGAGTTGAGGATTCTGATTCGCAGCAACGACGAGTCCGAGCACGGCCGATGCAAGTGCCTTTGGATCACCACCGCGAAGATCCTCAAGGACGTATGCAAAACCGCCACCGCTTCCCAGCCCAAGAATCGGTGGGGGCGGGAACGGGACGACCCTGCCGCCCTCGATTTGACCAAACTTTGATTTGAGTCTGGCAGTCAATTCCCGAACGCCCAGTGCAGGGTCCTTGCGCTCTTCAAATGGTTTGAGCGTAACAACTAAAAAGCCCGCATTCGATTGCGAATAATTGTCGATGAAATTAAGCCCGATAACGGAAGTGATATCCTCGACTGCTTTGTCGTCGCGCAAGATGGTTTCAGCTTGTTCGATTACAGCTTCCGTACGCGAAACCGAGGCGCCTCCCGGCGTTTGTACAACAACAAATAAAGCACCCTGGTCATCTTCTGGCAGAAATCCTGTCGGCGTAATCCTCGACAGCGCGACGATGCCAACGACGCTCACGCCAACTAGCACGAGCCCGATGATCGAAACTCTGACGAGACGCGCAACGACCGAGCCGTAGCGATCGCGCACATAGTCGATGGCGCGCATCACTCGTCCCATGATCCCCCTGCGTGGCCCGTGATGAGGTCGCAGCAGGATACTGCACAGCGCCGGAGAAAGCGTAAGCGCGTTGATCGCAGAAAGAAACATTGCAACCGCAACCGTTACCGCAAATTGCCGGAACAGTTCACCAGAAATGCCAGGTATAAAAGCAACGGGCACGAATACTGAAAGCAGCACCAGAGTGATGGCAATGATGGGCGCCGTGATTTCCGACATGGCACGTTTAGTCGCCTCGGCCGGCGAAAGCTCAGGGTGCTCCTCCATCACCCTTTCGACGTTTTCGACAACAACGATTGCATCATCGACGACTATGCCGATGGCCAAAACGACCGCTAATAGTGAGACAGTGTTGGCGGAATAGCCGACAGCCAACAATGCAATGAACGCGCCAATAAGGCTGACGGGGACAGCAAATGTCGGAATCAAAGTGGCGCGTACGCTGCCCAGGAACAGGAAAACGACGATCACCACAAGAATGAATGCCTCAACAAGGGTCTTTTGCACCTCGTGTATCGTATCTTTAACGAAGACGGTCGGATCGTAGGTAACCTTCCATGCCAAATCTTCCGGGAAGTTTTTTTGCAGCTCCTCAATTCGACTGCGAACCTCATTCAGCGTGTTAATAGCGTTGGCACCTGGTGTTTGATAAATCGCAATCGCGGCTGCCGGCCCACCGTTGAACCGGGTCTCACGGTCGAGATTTGCCGCACCCAGGTCCACTCGGGCGACATCGCGAAGACGCAGAATTGAACCGTCCGGGTTGGTGCGAATGACGATATTTTCGAATTCCGGGACGGTGCTCAGCCGGCCCTTGGTCTGGATGTTGAGTTGTATTTGTTGATCATTTGACACGGGCCGAGCACCAATACGCCCCACCGCCGCCTGAATATTCTGCGATTGGATGGCGTTGATGATGTCGGCTGTTGTCAGGTTTAAACCGGTGAGTCGATCGGTCCGTACCCATGCGCGCATCGAATAATCTTGCGGACCCCAAAGAGTCGCATCGCCGACGCCAGGGGTGCTCTTGATTTGGTCAAGGAGATTGATGGTGACGTAATTTGAAAGAAATAGCGGATCATGGGTGTGTTTTGGTGAATAAACTGCGATGACTCCCAGCAATGCCGATGATTTTTTCTTTATCGTTACGCCCTGTTTTTGCACCTCGGGCGGCAGGCTCGACAGCGCAATCTGAACTCGGTTGTTGACGTTGACCGTATTAATATCGGGATTGGTGCCGAGCTCGAAAGAAGCGACGAGCGAGTAACTACCGTCGTCACCACTGATACTTTTCATGTAGATCATTTTGTCGACGCCAACGACCTGGGCCTCGATCGGTTGCGCAACGGTCGCGGCGACAATGGCGCCGGAGGCGCCCGGATACGTTGCTGTAACGGACACCTGCGGTGGAACGATGTCCGGATATTGTGCGATTGGAATCGTTAGCAGCGCCAGCGCGCCCGCAATTGTTGTGACAATTGCAATTACGATGGCAAGCCGAGGACGATCAACGAAAACTGCTGACAACATCGATCAGCTCGGATTCGTCACCGGGGCAACGGGGTTAGCACGTACGAGCGCGCCTGGACGGAGGCTTTGTAGGCCCTCAACAATGACTTGCTCACCACCGGCAAGACCGGAATCGACCACGATGCCCGTACCCGTTAGTCGGCCCGTTTTAATGCGCTTTACCGCCGCCTTGCCGTCTTCGACCACAAAGACGTAGATACCCTCCTGATCCGCTATGATTGCCGATTGCGGTATTACGATCTTGTTCTCGGGCTTTTCGAGTTCGACAATGACCGTCAACAACTCGCCATCGATAAGGCCCGCTTTCGGATTGGGCATGGTGGCGCGTGAAAGAATCGTGTCCGTTGCTTGGTTTGCCTGTACGTCGATGAAGTTTAGCGTACCAGTTTGATCGTAGAGCGAGCCATCCGGATAGCGGACTCTAACTTTGAATCTTTGGAGGTCGGGAATCTGATTGGTATGCGAGACGCCTAAAAACTCGCGCATGCTCACCGGAAAGGTGACGTACATTGGATCTTGACTTACAATTGTGGTTAGCGTGCCTTTGTCTGGTCCAACGACATTCCCCTTCGTGATATTTGTGCGGCTGACCTTTCCTGAAATAGGCGATCTGATGTCGGTGTAGCCAAGATTGATCTGGGCCGTCTGCAGATTGGCCTCGCCCTGTAATATGGCAGCATGCGCTTCTTGATCCGCTGCCAATGCCTGGTCTCTCGCAACGACTGTGCCAGAACTTTTAGCAAGCAAGTCCTCAGCGCGCTGCAGTTGTGCTTCTGTCAAAACTTTCGCTGATTTGGCGCGCTCGAGCGCGCCTTGCGCCTGCTTCACGGCGGCCTCGAACAGCCCCTGTTCAATTCTGTACAGCGGATCGCCTTCCTTAACCGAGCCGCCTTCCTTGAACAGAATCTCTTCGAGGTATCCGGTCACGCGCGCCTTGATTTCGACTGAGTTGATCGCCTCAACACGACCAACAAATTCAAGCGACGGCGTTATTGACTGTTGAGCCGCAATAACGGTGCCTACCGGCACGGGCGTCGAGGCTGCATTCTGCCCATAGGCCGGCAACGCAGAACCAACAGCCAGCAGAAACGCTGATACGACGAAGCGCATTTTACGTCTCCCCTTTTTACGCACGTTTATCCGAGCAATGGTGGACATTATCATAAAATCATACAATGGGTCGAAGTCGAAATTTGAGCACCATATCTCCTTACCGTGCCGGGAAGAACTGCTATGGCAGCAGCGAAACGGGGTGCCCTTATGAGTGTTGTGGCTGGAGCCTTCGCCCGGCAGCCACCCGTCAAAGATCAAAGTCAAGAAGAAGCTGTGGGTACTGAATGATTATTCTGGCGCGTTGTCGCTTGGCCAAGTGATGACGGTTCGGATTGGCCAAAACTGATATGAAGACGGTCGATATTATATATCGATATGAGGCGCGAGATACACCCGCGAGGCCTCTGCCACCAGATAGCGATGCCGCCTTCCAACGGCTAAATGATGGGAATCGCGCTTTCGCTGCGCTGCTCGAGAAGCTCTCCGATGAGAGTGCGGTAGTGCAACGAATAATTCCAGTTGATCCCCGCGATCTCGGCTTGTTGTCAAGCACCACTGGCATACCGAAACAACGTCCGTTTGCTGTAGTACTTGGTTGTTCAGACGCCCGGGTGCCCGTCGAACTAATCTTTGGCGAAGGACCAAATGATCTTTTTGTCATTCGCGTAGCTGGTAATGGTCTCGGGACGGAGGTGCTCGGCAGCTTGAAATTTGCTGTGGACCATCTGGGTGAGAGTCTCAAACTCATTGTGGTCCTGGGGCATAGCGGATGCGGGGCCGTAACGGCGGCCGTGGATATATTTTTGAATCCGACCAATTATTTGCCGCTTGCTACTCGACACTCGCTTCGGAATATCCTTGATGCCTTGCTAGTTGCCATAGACGCCACAGCACGAAAATTACAGGTGGCCTTTGGGTCGAATATTACGCGGCACCCAGGATATCGAGATGCGCTGATCGAGGCGTCGATTATCACCAATGCCGCCCTCAGTGCCCACTCAATACAGCAGGATTTTGGGAGCGAAAATAAACTCGGTTTGCGAGCAGTGTACGGCGTATATCTTCTCGAGACTCGCGAGGTCTGGACAGCGGGACTCGGCACAATAAACGGCAATGGCTTGGCTGCAGCGCCCCAAGACGTTTCAGGATTCGTCGAGCTTGGTGATGCAATCGTGCGGTCAACTCGAATTACCTCGCTTATCAAAACCAGAGAATGAAAAAGCTGTACGGAGACAAAGGTCATCACCACGGGTAGTAGAAACTGGTGCGTGGACCACCGGTAATCATTCGTGTTAGTTTCTATAATGTATCGGTCTGCTATTCCTTATCATCCTGCGTTGGGGATGGGTGAGGAACAGACCGCGAATCCGTGTTTGCGCTAACGGTGACCGCTTCGATGAATTCAACGATAGCTTCAAGGGACGGACGGGATCTCGGGCACTCGCTCGACTATTATGACATTGCCAACGTGCTACTTGGGGTAATCCTTTTCTATGCACCCTGGATCCTGGATTTTCCGAGGAGCGCAGCTTGGGTGAACGCCTATATTTGCGCAGTCCTTATTATAGCTATTTCAGCGGATGCTTTGACTTCACCGGCCGTGTTGAACCAGTTGCTGAATCTGGTCATTGGACTTTGGATTCTGGTCGCTCCTTGGGCACTCGGATTCGACAACTACATTGAAACGAGTGTGCACGTCGTTATTGGCGCGACTGTTGCGGTTCTCAGCTCAATAAAACTCTGGACTATGCTTCAGCGCCCGGCGCAGCAGCCCTCCGATGTTAGGGAGAGCTTTCAAGCGTCAGTTTCCGGGACAAAGAAGGGACAATAGTACTTGCAAATGTGCACTCGATTTAAGTCGGCGGCGACGCCGCATGCGGGTGATCGTCCGAGCAGCGCAGACAACGCTCACTGATGACCATCACAACAGAGACTCAACAAGCCCACCGGTTAGGGCCGTATAGATGAACTCTCGCTTTATTATGTCTCAGGACTGAGAACACGCATTAGTTGCAGCTTGGCAAAACGAACTCAAAAATGTTCAATGATTTCAGCGGGGCATCAGCTTGACGCGAGTTAGGACCCGTATAGGTGAACGCTCGCTTTATTATGTGCCAGGACTGAGAACGCGCATTGGTTGCAGTTTGGCAAAACGAACTCAAAAATGTTCAATGATTTCAGGGGCAATTAGGTTGACGCAAGTTAGCCAAAGGCGAATGGAAAACGAAAGTGTCGCGGCTGCTATTGCGCTCGCAATGATGCCCCGTTGCTCGCGCACAATTAGATATGTCTGCTGCGGGGCGATAGTAACGCGCTAGCCCTTTGGCTTAGCGGCTACGTCAACCGGATTACGGGAAGAACACCAAAATCAATCTGGGTCAGTTCGAACAGGGACAGAGCTCATGCGATGGACGGCGTTGAAGTTGTCGATGTTCGTATTTTTGCTTTTTGCGCCCGTCGCGGCGTTGGCACAGAGTCAAAGCGCGCCACCAGCCGCATCCGGCGAACAGCTCCTTAAGCCAGAAGAACTTGAGGCACTCGTTGCGCCTATTGCCTTATATCCGGATACACTCCTTGCCCAAATCCTTATGGCGTCGACCTATCCACTCGAGGTCGTGCAGGCGGAGCGATGGGCAAATGAGAACAAGAATCTAAAGGATGATCAATTAAAAGCTGCGGTGGACAAGCAAGCTTGGGACGAAACGGTGAAGGCGTTGGTTGCAACGCCGGACGTTCTCAAAATGATGAGTTCGAAGCTCGATTGGACAGAAAAGCTCGGCGATGCAGTTTTGGCTCAGCAGCCCGACGTGATGGATGCAATCCAGCGGCTGCGTTCGAAGGCGCAAGCAAATAACAAACTGTCCTCCACCAAAGAGCAAAAGGTTTCGGTCAAACAGGAGCAGAACAAACAGGTCATCGTCATCGAGCCGACGAATCCCGACACTATCTACGTGCCATATTACGATCCTAAAGTTGTTTACGGTGGGTGGTCTTATCCCTCTTATCCGCCTTACTACTTCGGATATCCCGGCTACATCCCGGGAGCCGTCATCGGGGCTGGGCTTGCCTTCGGTGCGGGCTACGCCCTCGGCCGTTGGGCAACCGGAGGAAATTATTGGGGTGGTAACGTCAACTGGGGCAACAATAACATCAACATCAATCGACCTGTTAACATCAACAACGTCGGCAACAATTGGCAGCACAATGCCGCACATCGCCAAGGGGTGAGATACAATAATCCGCAAGTTGAGCAGAGGTTCGGGAACAACAACCTGCGCAACGGAAGTCAGGCCCGCATGGATTTTCGCGGCCGCAGTGGTGAACAAGTGCTGCGGCCTGGCGGCGGGCAAGCCAATCTTGGAGGCGCTGGTCGTCCCGGTGTTGGTGGAGGGGGTGCTGGCGTTCCCGGCGCTGGCGGCGGTGCAAACCGACCCAGTGTTGGTGGAGGAGCCAACCGACCTAGCGGTGGCGGAGGAGTCAACCGACCTAGCGCTGGTGGAGGAGCCAACCGACCCAGCGCTGGTGGAGGAGGGCCGGGCGCTGGGGGTCGCGGCCCCGGTGTCGCTGCACGGCCTGCGGGTGGAGGCGGCGGCAATGCTCTTGGCAACATACAATCCGGAAGGACGACGAATCTTCAATCGCAGCGAGGCCGAGCGAGCGTTGGAGGCGGCGGTGGCGGTGCGCGCGTTGGCGGCGGTGGTGGCGGCGGACGCGTCGCGGGCGGTGGCGGCCGTGCCGGTGGTGGCGGTGGACGGCGATCTGACATTCGACTCAAGCATGACGTCGTTCTGATCGGTCACCTTGACAATGGTCTTGGGTTCTATCGCTTTGCTTATAATGGCAGCCAGAAAGCCTACGTCGGCGTGTTGGCGCAGGAAGTGCAGAGCGTTGAGCCAGACGCCGTCGTTGTTGGTCGGGACGGCTATCTCAGGGTCTTCTACGATAAGCTCGGCTTAAAATTGCAGACTTACGAGCAGTGGATAGCGACTGGTGCGCAGATCCCATCCGCCGCGCAGGTTCAGCACTGATTGACTATCGGTAACAAGCCACAGCGTGTATCGAGGATGTCATGACTAACGCACTTCGCATCTTGCGAATATTCACTTACGTTTCCTTGATTGCGTCGATGTTCACGTTTGTAACGACATTGACGGCAAGCGCCGAACAGTCTTTCAAGACCACTGACGCCGCTGTTGATGCGTTAGTAAGCGCAGCGCGAAGCAACGATCGGAAGGCCTTAATGGAAATATTGGGTCGCGGTTCATCCGACATAGTGTCGTCGGGGGATCCGGTGGCCGATACCGCATCGTACCAACGATTTGTTTCGGCCTACGATGCGAAACATCAGCTGTCTATGGAAGGCGACAACAAAGCTATTATGATCATCGGGCAGGAGGACTATCCGTTTCCGATTCCAATTGTGCGGGAGAATGGAACCTGGCGATTTGATACGGACGCGGGCCGTGAAGAAATCATGTATCGCCGCATAGGGCGTAATGAACTGGATACGATCCAGACCTCTCTCGCCTATGTCGATGCGCAAAACGATTACGCCGAAAAAGATCGCACCGGCGCAGGGAAGGGTGTTTATGCGCAGCAAATTGTAAGCAGTCCGGGCAAGAAGGATGGGCTCTACTGGCCGGATGTGCAAGGCGAGGATCAAAGCCCGCTCGGCGAGTTCGCTGCGGAGGCGGCGAAGCAGGGCTATCGCGTCGGCGCTGGGCGGATCCCTTACCACGGTTATTACTACAAGATACTCACGAAGCAGGGAGCCGCGGCGCCAGGCGGGGAACTAGACTATGTCGTAAACGGCAAAATGATTGGCGGCTTCGCTCTGGTAGCCTACCCGGCGCAGTACAGAAATTCTGGAGTGATGACATTCATTGTCAATCATAGTGGGCAGGTCTATCAAAAGGATTTAGGACCGCATACAGCTGCTATTGTCGAGAAAATGACTTCGTTCAATCCCGACAAGACCTGGGAGAAAACTGAAGCAGCAGCGCCCGTGAAGTAAAGGGTAGGAAATCTTCCGCAGTCGATTTTTTTATTGAATTATTTTGTCGTAAAATCTCTGGTTCAAAGGCCCAGATCAAGTGACTATTCCCACCGCGAAAGCTCCACTGCTAGAGGGCAAGAAGGGCTTGATCGTTGGCATTGCTAACGAGCGTTCGATTGCGTGGGGGTGCGCCAAGGCCTTTCGCGCGTTGGGGGCTGAGCTGGCGATCACTTACGTTAATGAGAAGACGAAGAAATACGTCGATCCATTGGTCCATGAGGTCAGTGCGTCAATCGTCATGCCAATGCATGCGCAGATCCCTGGGCAGATGGAAGCAGTTTTCGAGCGCATCGCCAGGGACTGGGGTCGACTTGATTTTCTCATCCATTCCATAGCATCCGCCCCGAAGGAAACATTGCGGGGGCGCGTAGTCGATGCGTCACGGGAAGGCTTTTCGACGACGATGGAGGTTAGCTGCTGGTCATTTATCCGCATGGCGCACCTGGCAGAGCCGCTAATGAAAAATGGTGGCGTGATGTTTACGATGACCTATTACGGAAGTCGCACTGTCGTCAAAAATTACAATATAATGGGCGTAGCTAAGGCGGCACTCGAATGCGCGGTCCGTTACCTCGCTGCTGAACTCGGTCCCAAGGGGATCCGCGTCCACGCGATTTCCCCCGGGCCGCTTGCCACACGCGCCGCCTCAGGAATCTTGGAGATTGACAAATTGCTCGATAAGGCGCGCGAAAAGGCGCCAGCGCACAGCTTGGTCAGCATCGAAGATGTGGGGATCGCCACGGCGTTCTTAGCCCATGATGCAGCAAAGCTCATTACCGGCGAAACCCTTTACGTCGACGGCGGCTATCACATTATCGACTAGGTGAGTTGGGAACTTAGTATTCGGCGACTCCACGAAGCAAGCTCTCAAGTGTGACGGAACGGCCTAACCCTTCGACCTTTGTATCGACGCCGTCAGCTCGCAAGAGATCACGCGCGGTACCATGGGCACCAATGATGCGCAACTTAATGCCTCGACCAGTGAGTTCCGTATGCAGATCATGCAACATGCGTGCCCCCGCGAGATCGACGTACGGTGCAGCGGATAGGTCGCAAATTACCAGGTGAACACGTGCAACAGCTGCATGAAGACGATCCAAAACCATTTCAAGGACCGTTTCGGTATTGACGTAAATGAGTGATGCTTCTGGGCGGAAAATAAGCACGCCGGCTATGGGTTCGTTCTCAGGATGACGGTCCATGTCGGAATAATTGTTGGTACCAGGGATGCGGCCGAGAAATGCAACATGTGGTTGCGACACCCGAGCCAATAGCAATAACACCGAGGCCGCGGCAGCAAGCAGGATACCGTCGAGAATTCCTAGTGCCAGTACTGATCCAAGCGCAATCGCTGCGGCATAGAAGTCCAGTCGACTCAATCGCCACATGCGAAGCAGTGCTGGAAAATCCAATAACCCATACACAGCTGTTAAGACGACGGCGGCGAGCACCGCCTTTGGAAGATTTTCCAAAAGATCGGTCAGGAAGAGCAGACAAAGCGCAAGCGTAATCGAGGCAAAAACCAACGACAGTGAAGTGCGTGCGCCAGCCTTATCATTCACAGCGGATTGCGAAAGTCCGCCGGCGACCGGATAGCCATGCCCCATCCCCGCTATCAGATTGGCCGCGCCAATCCCGAGAAGCTCTTGTCGGGGATCCAACGCATATCCGTGCTTCGCCGCGAAAGTACGGGCGGCAGATACGCCTTCGATATAGGCAAGGAGTAGACAACCAGCTGCCAGAGGAAATATTCCCTCAACATCGCGTATCCTGAGAGCTGGTCCAGCCAAAGTTGGTAAGCCCGACGGGATCTCTCCGGTAATCGGCACTCCAAGCGCGGGAAGTCCGAGCAAGGTCGCGCCGATAATCGAAATTGCTACGACGCCGAGGGCAACCGGCTTTCCGGGCAGTAGGCGTTCACCGAAAACGATTAGTCCGATCGCGACGATTCCAACGATGAGTACGACCGGACGCGTTTGATCGAGTTGTCCTGCAAACAACCAGGCCCGATCAAAAAAGTTATGCCCCCCGCCTGGCACCCCAAAAAGACTTGGCAGTTGGGTCATGGCGATGGTTAAGCCAGCGCCAGCCTTAAAGCCTACGAGGATGCTATCGCTGATCAGCTTCACCAGCGCGCTCAGTCGCAAAACCCAAGCGAATACGCAGAGCGCTGCAACCGTGAAGGCCGTGAGACTTGCAATCTGGGCGTAACGTATTGGATCGCCTTCAGCCATCGCTCCAACCGTCCCGGCAATCATGAGTGAGATGGCAGACGTCGGACCGATCGCGAGCTGACGCGAGGATCCAAACAGCGCATACCCCAAACCACCCAGCATATAGCCATACACGCCAACTTGCGGAGGCAAGCCTGCGAGTCCCGCATATGCAAGCGAGACCGGTATCGCGTAGGCCGCCAAAGTTACCCCTGCGATAGTGTCGCCTGTCAGCCAAGCTGCGCGGTAGTCAGCAATCCAACGCACTGGCGGAAACCACCAGAACCAGGACGCTCGTATTCTATGATTTTCCGCTTCCGCCATATGGTACGCCTGCAGCCATCGATAGCGGGACGACTAGTATCGAATGGTCAAAACGCTCGCTTGGTCGACACCAATGTGCTTCATTTTGCCGTTACGCGGCCCTTCTTGCACCTAATCCATATCAATAAATCTTTAATCTGACACTTTTTTATTGGCGTTATTTGGCGTATCGGCTCTATTGGCGAATGGTTTTGGCGACGGGGTAAGGGGATTCAGGCAGTGAGGAATTTGCAAAATGGCTAATCGCGCCGCGATTGTTGCATTAGCACTGCTCCTTGCGGCATGCGCAACTGCTTTCAATGAACCGATTAATACACCGCTCAACAAAGCGGAAATTCCGTACGCGAAACTGCCAAATGTAAATGGGGATACCGTCCTTGCGCTGGCGTTTTCTGGTGGCGGTACTCGCGCAGCTGCTTTTGCTTATGGTGCCATGCGCGGTCTGGACCGCTTGCCAACCTCGCGGGGCAGCACGTACTTTGACCGGGTCATCTTTATCTCAGGCGTTTCAGGAGGATCTGTCGCTGCTGCTTACTTCGGTTTGAAGGGGCGCGTTGCGCTCTCCGATTTCCGTGAACGCTTTCTTTTGCAAAACGCCGAAGATGATCTTCGCACAAACGTTAGTTTGGTAAACCTAGCCCGCGGGCTTAATGGTGGTGTCAATGATGCGACGCGCCTGCCGAACTGGCTTGATCGAAATCTATACGAAGGCGCGAGTCTGGCCGAGCTCTTCAAGCCCGGCAAGCCTATTGTGTGGATCAATGCCTCGGACCTTTATAATCGCACACCATTCGTTTTTTCTCCGGTAACCTTTTCCGCCTTGTGTAGCGACCCACATAAGTACCCGATCTCGCAGGCAGTAGCGGCATCGGCTGCCGTGCCCGTGGCTTTTGTTCCAATAGTCCTGGCAAGCTTTCCTGATGCTTGCGACGTACCTTTGCCGCCGTGGGTCGATCGTGTCCTAGCAGATCCTATGGCTGGTGCGCAGATCCGCGGGTTTGCCGAGGCACTCAAGCGCTACCGAGATCCGCAACAGCTCCGCTTCGTCAAGTTAGCGGATGGCGGTATCACCGATAACTTTGGACTATCCGGCATCGTCATCGCTCGCGAAGCTGCGGGGCAACCCTATGCTCCGCTTCCCCGCGACGCGGCTGTGCGGCTACGTCACGTGGTTTTCATCGTAGTAAATTCGGGTTTGGCTCCGCAGGGTGGATGGGCACAGACCGTGGAAGGCCCATCTGGCAAGGACATGATCGGTGCGCTTACCGATACTGCTATCAATTCCGCGGTGCGCAGCGGGTTCGATGCGTTCCGACTAAGCGTTAAAGATTGGGAGGACGCAACACGCAAGTGGCGATGCACGTTGTCTCGGGCTGAAGCAGTAAAACTGGGTGCCAGAGACGACTGGCGCTGCAGCAACATTAGCTTTCACGTAGTGGAAATTAATTTTGACCAGCTGGATCCGGCGCTGTCTGCGAAGCTGAACCGCGTACCGACCCGATTTAATCTGCCCGCAGAACAAGTGGATATGGTTGCACAAGCGGGCACCGATGCATTGCTAGCGCATCCCACCGTTCGCGCAGTTCTTGGCAAGTCAAACTGAATTCTTGACGTTTAAGGCCGTTGTAGCTGGTGCCGCAGCTTCATAGCTACTCAAGCTCGAGCAGGTTCGCTCCTTGGAACGATCTGTCTGGCACGCAAATTACGCGCGTTTGATGTCCGCAATAGCTTGCTTCATGAATTCGTCCAACTTACTACGAATCTCATGGTCAGATTGCGCTAATCCCTTGTCCTTGAAATCTGAACGGAGTTTTTCAAAAACCGAGTCGGCGCCCGGATTGTCAACGTCGAGCAAAACAAGTGCCTTCGCATAGGCCTCAGCATCGTTAGCACCAAGGCCGAGCTTCTGCGCGGCCCACACGCCGACTAGGTGATCGCGCCTAGCTTTTGCTTTAAACCTGAGCTCTTCTTGGTGGACAAATTCAGCCTCGAAGCCTTTCTCGCGCTTATCAAAAGTGGTGGTCATGTGCACCCCCACAACTTATTCATGGGTTGTTGTTATTTAGCATTTAGCCCTGCCCCCACAGTTGATGCAAGTCAAAACCTCAAACAAGTTGCACTAGTCCATATATAGAAAAAGGCAGAATTAAAGAGACCCGTGGTGGGGCCTCCCTGAACCGCAGCTTACAGAGGCGCATTCTAAGTTCCAAAAAATCAGAACTCATGATACCTCAAATGGAATCACCTGCGTTCAACCCCATTATTCGGTTCCATGGCAAGTCGCGGTGAGCCGACTATGCATTTAGAAGTTTTTTGACCCATCGGCGGTGGGCATTGGCTGAGCACCAGCGAGCATTCGACCGAGCTCTGCAAGCTGGACCCAGAGTGACACTCCCTACTGGCGTGTTGAATTATCCAACAGACTGGCTCTCTCTAACTCAAGGACTGCCACTTTTTTCGCCGTCGGCATGAGTCGGTGTGCCGGAATGTTCGCCATTTCGTTCTCCCGAACTAGTGGTAATCGGAGGTATGGCGGATCGCGAAACCAAACATATTCATACACGTGTCCAGAGTCGGAGTGCTCGACAGCAATAGTTCGACCGTGAAGTCTAATATCAAAACCCCTGATACGGTCCTCCGTCGTTAACTTTGGAGATTTCAATCCGAAAATTCGGTGTAGGACATCATCAATCTCTGTCGGAAAGAAAGGCTTATATATAACGGCCGTAGCGCCGCGGTTGAGGGCTTCACTCTCCGATAGCACATGTCGATCAGCGGAAATGACAACAACCTTTGTCGCCGGATGCGCCTGCCGCAAGCGAGTGAGCGTTTCATACCCGTTCGAGCCGCGCACGCTGGCATCTAGGAAAACAACATCGAATGCTTCCGCACTGCAACGTCCAACAGCAACCCGTCCTGTTCTTGCCTCTTCGATGTTCAATCGGAAAATCGAATTAGCCAACACTTTGTGCATTATCTTAATAATTATCGGAGAATCCTCGACCAGGAGCACCTTCATTGGATTAGAAATACGCTGAAAATTTCGTACGATAGTTTCGATTTCGTTGCGCGAG
>Ga0207758_1000062_pt1 | contig 15716 bp, 13 predicted proteins | sample LuqExpMetageno12_FD_187770 | JGI IMG/M metagenome (GOLD analysis project Ga0207758, IMG submission 187770) | Tropical forest soil microbial communities from Luquillo Experimental Forest, Puerto Rico - Sample 12 (SPAdes) | ecosystem: Environmental > Terrestrial > Soil > Tropical forest ... | reverse complement strand
GATTATACATAGCCGATACGCGGCGACAATTCCCAGGACTTGCACCGCCGTATCTCTAAAGACGGGTCACAAAGCTGAGATCGGTGATACGTCCGCGGTACATCCGCTAACGGTTAATAACTGTCGTGTTCAAAGTAATCAAAATAAAGCTCGCGTGCTTGCAACCAACACATCGCCATTCGCGCGCTGCAGACCTTTTTTCTTGGCATAATCGATGGCAGACGCGTTAGTAGGGCCGGGCTTTACCGATAGGTTGACCCTGGTATAGCCTCGCCGTTTCGTGGCATTTGGAGCATCAGTACTAAGTCCAATCGCTGTCGGGCTGTTGGAAAATGTCCGCGGTTGGCGTTCTGAAAAAAGCTATCCCGAGGGAGATGGCGATGAAGAGATCGGCTGCTATCGCGACCGGCGTCGCGCTGCTGTCCGCATGCGCATTCGCTGCACTGGCCCAGGATAAGATTTCTGAAGGCGTAAAAATCGGAATGCTCGAGGACATGTCGAGCATCTACGCGGATATCACCGGCCCCGGAGCGGTAACTGCCGCCAAGATGGCGGTAGAGGATTTCGGCGGAAAAGTGTTAGGCAAGCCAATCGAAATTGTTGCGGCGGATCATCAAAACAAGCCGGATATTGCCTCGGGCATAGCGAAGGAGTGGTTCGACACCCAGCGCGTCGACGCTCTTATGGACGTCGCCGCCTCGGCGACTGCGCTTGCCGTGATCGAGGTTGCCAAATCCAGGAACAAGATCGTAGTTCTGAATGGGCCGGGCGCGATACGCATCACCAACGAAGCATGCACGCCGATCTCGATCCACTACGCATATGACAATTACGCCCTGTCCCATGGCACCGGCGCCGCAATGGTCAAAGCAGGCTACGATACCTGGTTCTTCATTACGGCCGATTATGCCTTCGGCCACGATCTTGAGCAGGTCACGGCCGCCGTCGTCAGAGAGGGGGGCGGTCGGGTGCTCGGCAGCGTCCGGACTCCGATCAACACTTTGGATTTCTCCTCGGCGCTACTGCACGCGCAATCGTCGAAAGCCAAGGTTGTTGGGCTCGCCAACGCGGGCGCCGACACCAGCAATGCTATTAAGCAAGCGGCCGAATTCGGGGTTGTGCGCGGCGGACAGAAACTGGCCGGGTTGCTGGTCTTCATCAACGACATCAACACACTCGGCCTGGAGGCGGCACAAGGTATGTTGCTCACGAACGCCTTCTACTGGGATCGCACCGAGGAGTCGCGCGCTTGGGCACAGCGTTATTTCCAGCGCATGGGCAAGATGCCGAACATGACGCAGGCCGGAATTTATTCTGCAACAACTCACTATCTCAAAGCCGTAGAGGCTGCCGGCACAAAGGAGACCCAAGCGGTAATGGAGAAGATGCGCTCGACACCGATTAACGACTTCTTCGTCAAGGGCGGAAAGATCCGCGAGGACGGCCGGATGGTCCACGAGATGTATTTGTACGAGGTCAAGAAGCCGGCAGAATCCAAGGGGGCGTGGGATTATTACAAACTCGTCGCCACAATCCCGGCTGAAGAGGCATTCCAACCGTTATCAGAATCGAAGTGCCCGCTGGTGAAAAAGGGGCAGTAGGCGTTGAACCTAGTCTCCCTTTGAACCGGGAGGATGGACCGCGAGCCGGGGCGAGGGCCAAGGTCTGTCGAGGGACCAGCGTTCTATGCCTCGCTTCCGTGCCCAATGGCCGACGCCTAAAGCGCGCGCCTCATCGTGAGTCGTCCGGCGGGCGGTAGGCATGGCTTCGGACGCACCTTGGTTGAAAAGCTGGGAAATCATGGCATGGACGTTGCTTTGGTTGGGGTGTCGCAATGCCACATCGAGCGGTGGCAAGAGTTCGCGTTTTTCCACTGTAACGTCGTGTAGATCTTCCGAGTTGTGGCAGGTTAGGCTACCAGCACTGACAGTGCCTCATCAACGTCAATGACGAGACCTATGGAGACCAGCAGCGGACCTACCGTAACAGAGACGCGTCTTCCCTTGCTAGGAGTGCGAGTAATCGATTTTAGCCGCCTACTCCCGGGGCCGTGGTGTACACAGACGCTCGGCGATCTTGGGGCCGACGTGATCAAGGTCGAACAGCCGGAAATTGGCGACTATTCGCGCTTCAATCCACCAGTATACAAAACCATTGGCGTATACTTTAACAGTATCAACCGCAACAAACGCAGCATCGTCCTCGATCTGACCCAGAAAAAAGATCGGGCTATCGCGGACGAACTCACCATCATCGCTGATGTCATTGTGGAATCGTTTCGCCAAGGGGTCGCTGTTAAGCTGGGGATTGATTACGCGTCCGTGGCGAAACGGAATCCATCAGTGATCTATTGTTCGATCACTGGCTTCGGGAACGAGTCAAAACTCGGCCGCGTGCCAGGCCACGATCTCTCTATCCAGGGCGTCGCGGGAATTCTTGGAAAAAATCTGCAGCCGGGCCAAACCCCGCCGATGCCGGCATTCCAGGGTGGCGATTTTACCGCCGCCGCTTTCGCAACCATGGGCGTCTTGGCGGCCTATATCCGGCGCCTGACGACCGGCGTCGGTTGTTATCTTGAGATTCCAATGTACGACAGCTTGATCAGCGTCTCCAATGTCGGCTTATCCGGTGCGCTATCCCGTCTTGCAGGCTATGCGGGCAAACCTGAGATGGAGCCGTGGGGCCGGAACCCGCGCTATGCAATTTATCCTACCTGCGACGGTAAGTTCGTGACCGTTTGCCTGTTGGAATATCGCACTTGGAAGCGGTTCTGCGACTATATCGGGCGTGGAGATCTCGCTCTCGAAGAGAGCTGGGCGGATCGGCACACAGATCATGGCGAGCGGTCTGACGCGATCCGTGCGGCTATCGGCGGTTTTTGCCGCGCACGTGAGCGCGACGCCCTGGTGGCGGAAATGGGTGAGGCAGAAATCGCCATCTGCCCGGTCTACAATGCCGACGAGGCCATCAGATCGGAACACGCGCGTGAACGTGGCATCGTGCGATACACCGAGCATCCGACCGAGGGACCGATTCCGCATCTGTTCGATCCGCTTGCGCGCGCCGGACTGAGTGACCCGCAACGCAAACCATCGCCATCGCTCGGCGAGCATACCGAAGAAATCCTAAAAGAACTCGAAGCCGACCGTGGGACGCAGTCACCGTAAGCCGTTGGGCCTTCACTCATGACGAGCGCCGATTCATGTGCACTCTCCGATATTCGGATCCTGGATCTGACCCAGGTGCTATCTGGCCCGTACTGTACGCAGATGCTGGCGGACATGGGCGCGGAGGTCATCAAGGTCGAAGGCCCGCAGGGTGACGTAGCGCGCGCCATGCCACCGTATTATGTCGGCGGTGACAGTGTGTATTACCTGTCTATCAACCGCAGCAAACGTAGCATCGTCATCGACATGAAGATACCGGAAGGTATCGCGCTGGTCCGGCGGCTTGCGCTGTCCTCGGACGTGGTGATCGAAAATTTTCGTCCGGGCGTCTGCCAGCGCCTCGGACTTTCCGCGGACGACTTGCGCGCCGAAAAACCCGCCTTGATCTGGTGTTCGATTAGCGGCTTCGGTCAGGAAGGCCCTTATCGTGACAAGCCGGCCTACGACATCATCGTGCAAGCCTTATCGGGAGGCATGAGCCTCACCGGCGCGCGGGACGGCGTGCCGGTACGCGCGGGAATACCCATCGGCGATCTCACCGCAGGCATGTACGCGGCGACGGCCATTCTTGCGGCCCTGCATCGCCGCACGCGGACCGGGCGGGGCGATGTCATCGACATTTCGATGCTCGACTGTCAGGCGGCCATGTTGTGCTATCAGGCTGCCTTTCATTTGCATTCCGGGCAGGTACCTGGACGACAGGGACGCGAGCACGACGCCATCGTCACCTACGGTACTTTCGCGGCCAAGGATGGGATCGAAGTCGTCATTGCCGCGGTCACCGAACGTATGTGGGCAAGTTTATGCCACGTGCTTGGTTGCGAGGAACTCACTGCGGATGCACGCTTTGTCACTGCCGATGATCGCAACGTCAATCGTTCAGCACTCATTCCTCTCCTGCGCGAACGATTCCTAGCGCGGAGCGCCGATGAATGGACCTCACTGCTCGACAAGGAAGGGGTGCCCGCAGGTGCTCTGAACACGCTTGACCGCGTCATGGCCGACCCACAGATCGCACATCGGCACATGATCATTGAACTGGCAAGCGATGACAAACGGCGCGCTCGCGTCATGGGTGACCCTATCATTTTTCGGGAGGCGCGCCGGCGCACTCCGCGTTATCCCCCCGCAGCGGGCGAAGATACGGTAACTGTGCTGGGCGATGTGCTAGGCCTAGACCGGACTGCTATCGAAAGATTGCGGGCATCGGGCGCGGTCAAGGTGAGCAAGATGACGCCGGCCAAGTAAGTGACGAAGGTGCCTCTCAACCTTTTGCCTGCTTCTCAGCAAACATTTTTGCATCCGGGTGCGCTCTGTCATATTACTTGGTGTCTGATGAAGGAAACAATTGGGCGAGCACCGCTGAATTGGGTGCAGCTTCCAGATGCAAGACGGTCTCCGCCAGCCGGTCCGTCGCTGCACGACTCGCACCTAATCCAACGTTGAGACATGATCGGAACTTGTCGAGTAGTGTGTCCTCACTGAGCGGGGCTTCTGGCCCGCCCAGCAGCTTCGTCGTCTCGGCCGACATCACGCGTCCATCGCGCAGAGTCATCTGCAGCCGCACGGGCCCCATCGCAATTGGGTCCATGTCCTGATCAAGCGCGACCTGAGTCCGCTCGGTGAGTGCTGCAATGCGCTGATCGACAATGGCATCTGGGCGGAATGTCGTCAGATCTACGCGGCCGTCGGTCAGCGCACGCGCAAAGCAATAGGCGGCGCTGAATTGCGCATGAACCATCGACTTCAGGAGCGGATCGTAGGGCTGCCCGACAGTCTTGAAATTCACTTCCGGCATGCGAATTTCGATAACCGCGATCTCGCTCGGCTGTACGCCTCGCCGATGCATCTGCAGGCCGAGGTCGATGGTGCTGTGGGTACAACGGCAGCTTGGAAACGCCTTGAATGCATAGTCGAGAATATCCCAACGCTTGCCAAAGTCGGCCAGCAGCCGCTCCGGCATGACCTCGCCGCGCTGCTGTAGGAGAAAGAGGCCCGCTTGCCCTTCGAGCGGCCGGCGCGGACCGCTTATGCCGTCGCCCGATAGGTACGCCGCCATAACCGCGGATTTCGCCGCAAAGCCGGGCCCAAACCGCTTGCTTAACGTGCCGTCGAGCATGCTTTGGGCCGAGCCGTTCGCCAGATGCTGGGCGAATCCCAAAGCTCCGAGCAACCGTTCGCTATCGAGCTGCAGCAGCAAGCCTGCCGCGATTGCGCCGGCCAAAACGCCCAACAAGGCGCTCGGGTGCCAGCCGATGCCGAGGCAGTTGAAACAGGCGAGGCCCAAGCGCGCGTCGATTTCTGCCCCGAGCGCCATGGCACGGATTAATTCGCGGCCACTGACGTTACCCCGATCTTCCGCAACCGCCAAAACAGTCGGCAGGATTACGCTCGAAGTATGGACGCGCGCCGCGTCGTGAATGTCATCAAAGTCGAGTGCGTGTGCAGCGGCGCCATTGGCGAGGGCCGCGGTTGGCGGCGAAAGCCGACGTTTGTTAAGAAGCGCTGTCGCGTTGCCGTAACGTTCCCAAGACGACAGTCGGGAATGGAGCGCCACCATGCCTTGCGCGTCCTTGGCAGCTCCGATGATTCCCAGCGTATCTAGGATCAGCAACTTCGCCGTGTGTACCACGTCGTCCGGCAGGTCCTCGTACCGAATGGCGGCTGCGGCCGTGCAGAGCTTGGCGCTGAGTCCGTCAAGTTTGCTAATGGTTTGAGTTGGTGCATCCATCGCTCACTCCCTGCTCGGCCTAGCTCGCCGCCGTGGCGGTCATTCCCGACGCTTGATAGGCAGCATTGCGGCCGGCAATGCGACCCGAGATGAAGGCCCAGCCGAGATGGTGGCCATGGCCTTCGAGCAGCAGCCCACCCTGTCCGGTCGAGCCAGCCGCGTAGAGGCCAGGAATGACCGCGCCCGACTTATTAACGACTTCGAGCTGCGAGGTTACCTTGAGCCCGCCATCGGTGAAGACCACATAGCTCTTCACCGGGCCGAGCGCATAGAACGGCGGTTGCAACGGCGCCGCCGAGTTGGTGCCGCCGCGAGTTTGATTGCTAGCATCGATCGTAGCATTCAGCGTGGCGGCGGGTACGCCCAGAGAACCGGCAAGGCCCTCGATCGTATCGGCGCGGTGATAGATATCGTGCCGATTACGCCGATAGTCTTCGATATAAGCATAGGCAACGCCGGGGGCGGTCGACACGAAGTTTGGCCAGGCCGAAAACTCCTGCGCCAGCCGCTGATCGAACACGATAAAGGCAAGCTTGTCCGGCTGTAATGGCACGGACGCCGCTGGCTTGTTCAGTTCATCGGCGAACCGCTTGCCTACCTTGTTGACGAGAATGGCGCCGCGCTTGAATAGGTCACCCGATGGACCTAGCGCAGTCGTGAGGAAGCTCATCATGAAGGGGCGCAGCAGCGATGGCGGCAGCAAGTCGAAAGCTAGCCGCATCAGATTTGTGATCCATGGATGAGGTGGCAGTAACTGCAGCAGATTGCGCTTGGTCGGTGGGATGAAGCGCATAATCGGACCACGTACGATGTCGCCATTGATCACGCTGGCGCCGACCTCAAGCGCAAGAGGGAATCCATCGCCCGTGGCGGCCGCGTTGACCGGATCGAGTCGGGCGACTTCTTCACCGGCGAACTTCTGCTTGAGCACGGCACTGGCGCTGTAGTCTCCGCTTGCTAGGACGACGCCGCCGCGCACAATGATCTCGCCGGCGCGGTCGTTCGGTCCGCGGGTTTTGGCGCCGACAACACGCTCGCCATCGCGGATCAAGGATGTGGCTTTCGTGCGCAGACGGATGTCGACCCCGAGCTTGCGGCAATAGCGGCCAAGCCGGGCAGGGAAGGCCTGCGAATTCGGCAGCACATTGTGCATGCGCGGATAGCGGTGCGGCGGCTCTTGGTTCGGCCCGACGAATACCAAACCGGCCGAGCGTAGCCACTCGAACATCTCGTTCGTGTGGTCGACGAGGATCCGGCGCAGCTCGCGATTGTCGCGACTGGCGTAGGCGCCTGCGAGTTTCTCCAAATCCTCGAAGTGCTCATCCGGGGAATCGATAATGCCGTGCCGTAACTGATGCGGAGTGCAAGTCGCGGATATCGATCCGACAGACCAGGCCGTACTGCCGCCGAGTGCAGCATCCTTCTCCAGCAGGATAACTTTGCGGCCGACTCGCGCTGCCTCACTGGCGGCGGCCATTCCCGCGCCACCACCTCCGACCACCAAGACGTCCGTCACTTCTCCCACAGGCTCATCATCCTTTCTGTGGCGTTACACTTGAGCCGAGCGTTCGCCGCTTGGCGGCTACGTTCAAATTGCGTAGCGCGACCACACGCGCCGTTGGCCATTGATGGCTCCTATGGCCGATTTCCCTGGTGCTTTGATCCACCGCAAAAATAAGCTCGGCAGACTCTGTGGTCGCCGGGGCGAACATGCAACCGGCAGATGCGCGTCATGAGAATGTTGCTGCGCTGCACGCGTCTTTGTTGCGCGCGATTTCATGGCTAACGCCCGCAAGATCGACGTCATGGAAATTGCGGTGTTTGCACGGTAAAGGAACGTCTTCGAGGTAAACACCATGTCCGTCGTCTATGTCGTTCGCTGCAATTTTTCCGATCCGAACAGAGAGCGAGATTGGAACGATTGGTACAGCGGGCCGAAGATCAAACAGATGCTGGCAAAGCCTTTCTTTCGGACCGGCCAGCGTTTTCGCAAGGGGTCGGGGAGGGGGCGAAACTATCTGGCGCTCTGGGTTCTCGACTCCCCCGAAGCGTTCAATACCAAGGAATATACCTCGGATTGGGGCTTCTTCGAATGGCGGCCCTTCGTCACGGATTGGAGCCGCGACCTGTTTGGTGGCGAAGGCCACAGCGACGCTGATTTCGCTGTGCCGGCCCAGGGCGCGCTGCAAGTTGTGTCGTTCGACGGCATGAGCCTGGTTGATGCGGCGGCCGCACGTGCGGCGACCGAAAAGTCGCTGCCGGAGGTGATGTGGCTCCCCATTATTGGGCTCGACCGGCACACTCCCATAATCGGCCTGCGGCCCATGTCCGACATCGCCACGTCCAAGGTTTCTGGCGCATCGCTGCCGGCCGCCGCTCAAGAGGCGATTTACCGTCCGATTTCCGATTTTCACCCGGTCAAAACGGTCGCGGCTGTCTGAGACGCCGAGAGGCGCTGCCTCGCGACCAGAGGTATCTGAGGTCAATACGCTGCCATGAAACTCATCGGTTCGACCACCTCGCCTTACGTACGCAAGGTGCGGGTTTATCTGGCCGAGACAGGAATTTCGCATCGCTTCGTCCCGGTCGATGCCTGGCAACCGACCGCCGAACTTCTAGCCATGGCGCCGATCGGCAAGGTGCCGGTGTTGGATCTCGACGACGGCACCGTCCTGTTTGAGTCCGCGCTTGTCATCGAATATCTGGAGTCGCTGTTGCCGCCGCACCACCGATTGGTGCCCGCTGCGGGCGAGGCGCGCTGGACGACGCTGCGATGGTGTGCGCTCGCCCATGGCATGATCGACGCTACCGCGACGCGCGTGCTGGAGTTGCGCCGCCCCGAACCGTTACAAATGAAGGAGCGACTGGCGCATGAAGAGGCGCGCAGTGCCCGAATAATTGTGGCAGCTGAAAGAGGCTTAGAAGGCCGCGATTATTTCGCAGGGAATAAGCTCACGCTTGCCGATCTCACCTTGGCCACGGCGATGCAATACATCGATTTCCGCTATTCCCATGAATGGCGATCGGGTGCGCCGCGTCTGGCCGGCTGGTGTTGCACCCTGCATGACCGCCCATCATTCGTGAGCACGCAGCCGCCAGGCTTTGTCCGGCCTGCCTGACGTTCGCGCTAGCCGACACTCAGCACGAGTTTGCCCTGCACCTTGCCGTCGCGCAGCAGCGACAACGCGCTCTTGAACTCGTCGAGTGGAAAGGTAGCGCTGACGAAGGGGTCAATTTTGCCGGCGACATGGAGATCGAAAAGTTCCTGCTGGACTTTGGCTACCCATTCAGGCGTGCGGTCACGGTAGTCCGACCATTGCAATCCGCAGACCTCGATGTTTTTGAGCAACAGATAATTGGTTTGAATGACGGGGATATCGCCAGCGGCAAAGCCGACGATGATCATGCGCCCGCGCCAGGCAAGAGCGCGCAGGGCTGCAGCATTGGCAGAGCCGCCGACCGGATCAACGACGATGTCGGCGCCATGTCCGCCTGTGAGCTTGCGAATGAAATTACGCAAGCTGTCGTGGATATCACCGCTGCCCAGATCGAAGGTTGCATCGGCGCCCGCGCGCCGCGCGATCTCCGCATTGTTCTCGCCCAACACGCCGCCGACCACGATCTTCGCGCCGAGCGCTTTGGCGAGCTGCACGCTGGCGACGCCGATTCCGCCAGACGCGCCAAGCACGAGGACTACCTCGCCTTTCTGCATGCGAGCGCGCTCGACCAGGGCGAAATGCGCGGTCTGGTAAGTGAGGCCGAGGGCCGCGGCTTTGGCGTAGGCGATACCCGGCGGCACGCGGAAGACGTTAACCGCCTTGACGCTTAGCTTCTCGGCATAGGCTCCGTATTCCACTTGCGCGGACACCGAATCGCCGACCGCAAATCCGGTCACGCCCTTTCCGATTGCTGAAATGACACCTGCCGCCGCCTTTCCGGGAGAAAAGGGCCGCGGCGGCTTGAACTGATACTGGCCGGCAATGACCAGGATATCCGGATAGTTGACCTCTGCGGCTTTAACGTCGATGACGACCTCTTCGTCTCCCGGGATCGGGTCGGGCGCCTGCTCCAGGCCAACTTGGTCGAAGGGAGCAAATTCATGAACAACAACGGCTTTCATAGTCCGAATTCCGAGTTGTGAGCGCCTAGTGGCGGTGTCGACGGGGGTGTGCCGCCTGGGTCGCGGAAGACGGGAAGAATGGGTACGGGCAGCGCCGGAATGATTGCGCCCTGCTCATTTGCGAGAGTGCGCGCAAACAAACCGCGCGCCGCGAAGTGCGGATCGCGCAAAGCCGTCCGCACGTCTTGCACGATCGAGCAGCAGCAGTCGGCGGCGTCGAAGACGGGTATCCATTCGGCGGCGGTACGACTGGCGATGATCGTGGCGACGCGGGCGGTGGTGGCGGCCTGATCCCGTTTATCATCGACAAATTCGGTTTCTAGCCCGATCGCCTTCGTGAAGGCGAGCCAGAATTTCTGTTCCAGCGGCGCAGCGGCTACAACGGCGCCGTCGCGCGTGTCGTAAAGGTGATAGCGCGGCGAACCGCCGGTCACGAGATCGCCCCCGTTGTTGGGCCAGACGTCCGCCGCCAGTCCGTTACCGATCGCCCAATACATGAAGGCGAACAAATTGTCAGTCATGGCGATATCGAGAAACGCGCCTTCGCCCGTGGTTTCGCGTTGGCGCAGCGCGAGCATGATGTTCATCACTGCCGGGTAAGCGCCGCCAGCGATGTCGCCGATGAGCGCCGGCGGCACAACCCTATGCCCGGCCGTGCCGCAGGAGATAGCGAGCAATCCACTATCGCCGAGATAGTTCAGATCGTGACCTGCACGTTCACGCCGGGGACCATTTTGGCCGTAGCCGGTGATGCTGCAGTAGATGAGCTTACGATTGAGCTGGCGCAATGTCTCGTAGTCGAGGCCCAACCGTTTCATGACGCCCGGCCGAAATTGTTCGACGACCACGTCGCTTTTTGTGACGAGCTTTAGAAGCTTGTCACGCTCCGTGCCGTCCTTGAGGTCTACGACGAGGCTCTTTTTGCCGCGGTTGAGCAGAGCGAAATTAATGCTGTCCTTGCCCCAACGTGGCGTGTAGTGGCGCATCTCTTCGCCGCCGGGCCGCTCAATCTTGAGCACCTCGGCGCCTGCCTCGGCGAGCATCAGGGTTGCCATCGGCCCTGGCAGCAGCGTGGAGAAGTCGAGCACGCGAAGGTTAGCGAGGGGGCGCATCACTTTGCCCTCTGCTTGGCGACGACGACGACAGCGCGTCGTGCTGGAGGGTAGGCAGGGGTGCCGTAAGTCTCGAATAATGTCTGGGTGACCCCGTAACGGTGGGTTAGGCCCCCGTGCTCCACGCGTTCGATCGGACGATCGGGATAGCCAAGGTCGAGCTTGCAGGTCATATCTATCGCTTGCGACTTGGAGTCATCGGCTTGATGCGACGCACCGAGATGCTGTTCGGCGCGGTGCAAGCTCGCCTCCGCGGTGCCGTAGCAAATGGTCTTGAATCCAGGTCGCGCAGCGACGATCGCGATTCCGGCGTCCATGGTGCCTCCGGCACCGCATACCGCGACTGTCTCGATCGGCTTGTTCATTTTTCCACAAAACTACGTCCGATCAATTGCCGATGCACTTGATTTGTGCCCTCCCAAATTTGGGTAATTTTGGCGTCACGCATTAGCCGCTCCACCCGGTAATCGCGACAGTAGCCATATCCGCCATGCATCTGCACGGCGTCCGTCGTGAGCCTCATGGCAAGATCCGAGGCGCGCAGCTTCGCCATAGACGCTTCAAGGCCGAAATCAGAGGCGCCGCTATCGACCAAACCGGCCACGTAATCGAGCCAGGTCTCGCAAAACGCCAATTCGGTTGCGAGATCGGCGATCATGAACTGGTTTCCCTGGAACTCGACGATTTTGCGGCCAGACTGCCGGCGTACATTGGTGTATGCGATCATATCCTTGAACGCCGCCGTTGCTATTCCTAGCGCGTGCGCGGCAACGCTGGGGCGCGAGCGATTGAGTGAGGCCAAGAGAATCCGAAGACCGTCGCCCGGCGTGCCCAGGAGATTCGCTCGCGGCACGCGGCAGCCGTCGAAGGACAGCGCTGCAGTGGCCGATGCGCGCATGCCCATCTTTTCCTCGGTGCGCACTACCGAAAAACCGGGCGTCCCTTTTTCAAGAATGAGCGTGGAGATCGCACGGCGCGGGTCATCGATCTCGGTCCACTTCCCGAAGAGAAGGATGAGATCGGCCACGTCACCTGTGCTGATGAAGATCTTACCGCCATCGATGACGATGGCGTCGCCGTCCGGACGGAAGCGCGTCTTCATGTCAGTAGCGTCGGAACCGGCTGTCGGTTCGGTGATGGCCAACGATCCAAGTCCGCCGGCAGCGATGCGCGGCAGCAAGCGCTTTTTTTGCTCTTCGTTGCCAAACTCGATCAACGGCCCCATGCCATGGAAAGTCGTGGCATAGATGATACCTGTGGACGCGCAGGCTTCGGAAATCATCTGCACAACTGAAAGATAGAGCCGGAAGCGTGATCGGTTTCCGCCGTAGGCCTCGGGCACGAAGAGGCCGTTGAGGCCGAGGGCGTTGATCGCTTTCACGTTGGACCAGGGAAACTCGCCGGTTCTATCGTATTCCGCCGCTGCGGGTGCGATGACATCGTCGCAAAGCCGGCGGACTGACTTTCGGATGAGCACTTCGTCGTCCGACCAAGCACGGCGTTGCTCAAGCTGATCGAAAATCTTCATATGTCGATCGCGTCATGGTTCATACCGTGGCCGCCATCGAGATAGATGGTTTCGTCGGTCAGGTATCAGTGATAGTCCCGCGATTTGCCAGTTGTCGGAGGCGAGGGCGCGGGCGATGGCCGCATCGATGCCTCGGCCTGCGCCGGTGACGAAGATCACGCCCTTAGGCATCACGGAACCTCGGCGGACGCTTATCACAAAAGGCGGCGATGCCCTCGGCGGCGTCCTTTGTGCGATAGGCCAGGGTTGAGAGGTCGGCCTCGAGCTTGAGCCCTTCGTGCAACGGCACTGTCAGCGCCCGCTGTACCGCAGCGCGGGCAAACCCGAGCACCGGCAAGCTATAGCCGGTGAAGGTTTTCGCGAAGGCTAAACCCTCCGCGATCGGATCACCGGTTACGATCTTGCTCACAAGCCCGATGCGCTCCGCCTCAACGGCATCGACGGCCCGCCCGGTCATCACCAAATCAAGGGCTCGCGCTTCGCCGACGACGCGGGGAAGCCGCTGGGTGCCACCATAACCTGGGATAAGCCCTAGCTTGATTTCGGGGCACGCCATCTTGGCATTGGGCGTGGCGATGCGGAATGTGCAAGCGAGGGCGAGCTCGAGGCCGCCGCCGAATGCAAAGCCGTTAATGACCGCAATGGAGGCAATCGGCAGATTGTCGAGTTTCGCGAATATGTTTTGACCGAGTTCGGCTCCCCGTTTCTGCGCCACCAGGTCACGCCCGCCGAGTTCCTTTACGTCGGCGCCGGCACAGAAGGCTTTGGGTCCGGCGCCGGTGACGATTAGGGCGCGCGCGTTCGACTTAGCTGCCTGGTCGATGGCAGCGCCGATTTCGCCAAGGATGGCGAAAGACAATGCATTGAGCGCTTCCGGGCGATTCAGAGTGAGGATGGCGCAGTCATCGCGGAATGTGAGTTCGACCGGCATCAGGCCGTATCCTTTGTCTTGTCAAAATGGATCGGGACGGGCGCGATCACACCGTCCTTGGCCTGCTGGACCAGCACACGTTTGAGAATTTTGCCACTGGCGGTGAGCGGGAAGGCGTCAACGCGCAGGAAAAATTCCGGCATGTCGAATTTCGACAAGCCTTGCGCATCGAGATGGACGCGCAGCGCTTCGGCATCAAGATCGCCAATAATAGCGATACAGGCCCGCTCACCCAACCGTTCGTCGGGAACCGCAAACACCGCTGCCTTTTCGATCTGCGGGTGCCGCAGCGCCAACGCTTCGATATGCGACGGATAGATGTTGTGGCCGCCGCGGATGATTAGGTCCTTGAGCCGTCCAACAATCTTCAGATTGCCCTTGTGATCGAGAACGCCCATGTCGCCCGACAGGAACCAACCGTCGCGGTTGAAGGATTCTTCTGTGGCACTCTGGTTGCCGAAATAGCCGAGCATGAGAGCGGCGCCGCGCCCGCCGATATGTCCTGCCGTTCCGGGAGGCACCTCGCGGGCCGTGTCTTCGGTGTCGAACACTTTAACTTCATACGCCGTCCCGCCGCGGCCGCAGGTCGTGACGATGGTATCGGTGTCATCGTCGGGATGCGTGTATTGGTGCGACGAATTCTCCGTCATTCCATATACGTTCTGGGGTTTGATGTCCTGGCGTACGAAGGCTTCCGCTACCGGCGGCGGGATTGGCGATCCGGCCATATAGAACACTTCGACGTCACCGATACGGCTGATGCCTCGGCGCGCCTGTTCGGCGAGCAGATCGATGGCATGCGTCGGTACGCCCATCACATAGGTCGCACGTGTTTCGCGCACCCAGTCGAGTCGGGACCGGCCCGGCGGCGGATCGTCGAGGATGAGCAAGCAGCCGGCGACCAGCCACTCAGCGAATGCCACCCAGGCGATGTGGTGCGAGATCGGGCTCAGCGTTAACAATCGCGTACGCGGACCGTGGCGCCAATCCCGCACCATGTCACGCGCGTTGGCGAGCAATGTGTTGTCCGAATGCATGACGCATTTCGGCGTACCGGTTGTGCCGGAGGTAAAGGCAAGGTAGCGGACGCTGTCAGGGTCGCTCCAAGCCGGCGTGTCCAGCTGCGTTGTCCGCGGGTGTGGCAAGCTGGCGGGCTCGTAGACTTTGCGCAGCGAGGACACGTCGGCAAGCACCGTCTCGAGTTTGCCCTTGGCGCGGTCGGCCCCCCAGCCTGGCTCTGTCATGAAGGCGCGGGCCGAGAGTCGATCGAGCATGCCGCCTATCTCGGCGCAGGTATAGGTACGGTGAAGGGAGGGATTGCAGGCATAACCGTTGCGTGCGCAGGCGAGAAACATCACCAGCGCTTCCAGTTTGTTCGACATCCAGAAGGAGACGCGGTCGCCGGCCGTCAGTCCTTGCGCGGCAAGGTCCTCCGCCACCGCGTCGGCCCACCGCTGCAGCTTGAGCCAACTGACGCTGCGGCTGCCGTCGCGCGCTGCTTGCGCATCGGGGCGCGCCGCGACGTGCGCGGCCAGCAGCGCGTAGAATGTTTGATCGCGCCACAGCCCTCGGGCATACCAATTTCGCGACGTCGCGGGCTCATGCAGCGTCAGGTAGGCCCGCATCGCTTAGTGCCCGAATTTTTGGGGATCGGGGGGACGCCGCTCGCTGAAGGCGCGCGCGAGCTCCTTGCTTTCTTCGCTTTCCAGATAGCCGCGCAGTAGTAAGTCGTGTGCCATGCGGGCAAGACCGTTAACGCCGCCGTGCCGAGCATTGAAAGCTGCCTTTACCGATGCAAGGGCGAAGCTGCCGCGTTCGGCCACTTCGAGTGCAAACTTGCGCGTCTCCTCCTTCAACGCCTCATCGGCAACGACTCTGTTGATGAGACCCAGCGCCAGGGCTTCGTCGGCGGACATTTTTGGGTTGCAATACCAAATTTCCTTGGCCTTTTTTTTGCCAACCAGGTCCTCGAGATACCAGGTGCCGTAGCCTGCGTCGAATGAGCCCATCATCGGTCCGACCTGACGGAAGATTGCGCTTTTCTTGGCGATAGTCAGATCACACACCATTTGCAACACGTTGCCACCGCCGACGGCGAAGCCATTTACCGAGGCAATCACCGGCTTC
>Ga0207758_1000054_pt1 | contig 16408 bp, 15 predicted proteins | sample LuqExpMetageno12_FD_187770 | JGI IMG/M metagenome (GOLD analysis project Ga0207758, IMG submission 187770) | Tropical forest soil microbial communities from Luquillo Experimental Forest, Puerto Rico - Sample 12 (SPAdes) | ecosystem: Environmental > Terrestrial > Soil > Tropical forest ... | reverse complement strand
CCGGCGACGAAGTTCGGCGTGTTCAGGATGTGACGTCGAGTATGATCTACGCCTCCGCCCTCATCGTCGGCGCGGGATCGGGGCTTTCGTCCTCGCTGGCGCGCGCGTTCATGAAAGCCGGTATGAAGGTCGCGCTCGCCGCGCGCTCTACGGCAAAGCTCAATGAGTTTGTCGAGGCGACCGGCGCCAAGGCTTTCAACTGCGACGCAGCCAAGCGCGACGAGGTCGAAAACCTGTTCGCTGATCTCGACGCGGCGCAGATGACGCCCGACGTTGTGGTGTACAACGCAAGCTTCCGCACGCGCGGGCCGTTTGCCGAGCTCGACCCCGGCGAAGTCGCCAAGGCACTCGAGATCACAGCGTATGGCGGCTTCCTAGTGGCGCATGCGGCGGTCAAACGCATGCTGCCAAAGCGGCACGGAGCGATCCTGTTCACCGGCGCCTCGGCAAGTGTGAAAGGCTATGCGCTGTCGGCGCCCTTCGCCATGGGCAAGTTCGCGCTGCGCGGGCTGGCACAAAGCATGGCGCGCGAGCTCTCGCCGCAGGGTATCCACATTGCCCATTTCGTCATAGACGGTGGCATCCGCAGCGCACGCCGCCCGCTGCCCGGTGATGCGCCGGACTCCTTGCTCGACCCCGACGCCATCGCGCAGTCCTATCTGCACGTGCTGCAGCAGCCGCGCAGCGCCTGGACGCAGGAGGTCGAGTTGCGCCCCTGGGTAGAGAAATTCTAGGTCCTGCCACGCAGCGGGGCGCCGATCCGCGGTCGCGCGCGTGGTCGAGCAAAGCCTGATCATCGCGAGGAGTCATAGCAGCGCCCTGTACCAGCCGAAGCGGTTGGCGGCGGAGCATGTCACATTATGACTATGACGCTACCGAGCGTGCCGCGCTCCACCGCCTCGTGGGCGCCGGCGATGTCGGCCAGCGTATAAGTCGGCTTGGCGATGCGATTGATCAGGCCCTGCTCGAGCTCACGATTGATCGCGGCAACCGCCCGTTCGCGTTGATCGGCAGCAAGCTCATAAACTAGGAAGAACTGCAGGCGGATGGATTGGGTGAGACAGAAAAAGGCCGGCAGGTTCACCATCGGCGCACCAGTACCGTAGACGATGACGCTGCCCTTCGGTCGCAACACCGAGGGGATCAGCTTTGCGTTGGCGGCAAGATCCATCTCGATCACTGCGTCGACGCCGTGCTTGCCAGTGATTTCCATGACTCGCGCGCCGACGTCCTCCCGCTTGTAGTCGATGGTGTGGTCAGCGCCGACCTCGCGCGCGGCGGCGGCCTTCTCCCGTGAGGAGATGGTGGTGAGCACAGTCGCGCCCGCCGACTTGGCGAATTGAATGACGTATTGGCTGACTGAGCCAGCGCCCCCGGAAACGAGCAAAGTGGAGCCCCTGCCGGCCGCGGAGAGCTCGACTGCGTGAAAGGCGGTTATAGCCGGAATGCCGAGACAAGCGCCCGCCTCGAAGCTGATCTTGTCCGGCAGCTTCACCGCCTGCGCACTGGGCAGGGCGATGTATTCGCCGGCGGTGCCGAAGGCCCGTTTCCATTGGCCGTTCCAGATCCAGACGCGCTCACCCAAGCGCGACTTCGGTACGTCCTCCCCCACCTGGTCGATCACGCCGGCACCATCGCTTTGCGGAATGACGCGTGGCCAGGCGGTCTTGCGAGTTGTCCCCTGGCGCGATTTGACATCGGACGGGTTTACGCCCGAAGCCGCGAGATTGACGCGTACCTCGCCGGGGCCGGCCTGCGGCCTTTCCACTTCACCGATTCGCAGAACATCGCGCGCCGTGCCGTTGCTCTCGTAATAGGCTGCTCGCATCTTGTTCTCCCGACGGGCCTGCGACAACACTCTTAGCACTGCGGTATCCTGGAAGCGCGGCGCGGTTCACACACTATCCAAACACAACCGTCTAGTGGAGCAAACAGGGCTGATTGCGGCGAACGCAGGTAGGACCTTGGCGCTGGAAATGCACCAACACGGAGGCTGCCCGAAAAGTTCAACCGACATCTCGCCGCTCGCCAAACAGGAGATACTGTAGAGGGAATTCGCCACGCTCGTTCACGTCTTGTCATGTACGAAGCACGTCGATGTGGGCGTTGCCCCGCTTCTAATCCAGGGCGATGACGGTATCCGGATGAAACGACGTTACATCATCAACGCGCTGCGCGTCGGTGAGCGCGAGCGGGAGGGACGTTGATGGGAAAGCTGCTGCGCCGGCGTCAGCCGGCGAGGCGGATCCACTCGGCGCGGACGCGCTCCGTGAGGTGGTCCCACTTGGTATTGACCACGTCCCAGTTCACCAGCGGCCGCTGGAGGCTGGCCGTCGTGTTGGAGGCCGACCGTGCATTGTGTGAATCGTACAAATAGGCGCCGCCCACTGTCAGAAGAGCGCCGACAATGATGCCGAGCAGGAGTCGCATGAGTTTCTTCCCTCGTGTTCGCTAGCAGAACGCCGGGGCGGACCGGACGGTTCCTGACTTGGCGGGTTCCTGGCCGCAGCGCGGCCATAGGAGCAAGTTTGTGACAGTGTCGGCGCTGCTGCCGGGAGGCCAAGACCGCAACGCTAAGCAATTGAAACTCAAGGATAATTTACTTGAAAATCTTCCCACCTGAGCCAAAATTAGCTGCTATATTAATGACATGAGCACACATTCAGCAAAAGCCGCAAGCCGGACCTCCAAATCTGCTCGCCGGTCAGACAAGAAATCCGTCGAAAACGATCGTATTACGGCCAAGAAGGCGTCGAAATCGGCGCGCAGCCCATCGCGAGCAGCGAGCGCGGCAATCCACGCGCTTTCGTTCGCAGCGAAGTCGGCACGCAACTCAGCCGAGATGATCCACACGTTGCCGCCGGTACAGTTGGCGACTGGCGCGGAAATTTCGATGATGCCGCACAAGTACCGAGTCGGCGATACAGTTTACTACACATCGCCGAGCTTCGGTCGCGCCGCTGCCAGCGGTAGCTATACGGTGGTCAAGCTGTTGCCTTCCGAAGGCGATGACTATCAGTACCGGATTAAGAGTTCCGGCGAAGCCTTCGAACGCGTCGCCAAGGAAAGTCAGCTCGACCGTATCTGAGTCCGCGCGCTCGCACTTTCGTCCCAACCATTGACTATGATGCGTGACCGAAACGCGCCGGCCACTGGCTACTATGTGACCTTCGGCGAATGCGATTCGCCGCCATTGCAGTGAGGGCGAGCAATGTGTGGTCCTATTTTGCGGCGTCACCGATCTGCGCACCATGGTCGGCATGACCTCGGTGGAGCTCAGTTGGTATTTGTATAAACAAGCACCCGAAGGGAAGGTTTCATGCGTTTTATCCTGCGTCCGCTCGCCTTGCTGTTACCGGTTATCCTGGCATTGCCGGCTTCCGCCCAGAATTATCCGAATCGGACCGTCCGCCTGATCGTGCCATTCGGCGCCGGTGGGCCAGCAGACGTCTATGCGCGCATCCTTGCACAGCATTTGTCGGAGGAAACCAAGCAGTCCTTTGTGGTTGAGGATCGTCCCGGTGCCGGCTCATTGATCGGCACGGACGCGGTGGCGAAATCAGCGCCCGACGGCTACACGCTGCTGGTGATGTCGAACACTCATACCACCAACGAGTCGCTGATCCCGAACAAGCCCTATCAGCTGATGCGCGATTTCGTGCCGGTGGCGTCGATTAATTATTCCGATTTGCTATTAGTGGTGAATCCAGAAGTGCCGGTGAAGAGCGTGGCCGAACTCATTGCGCTGGCCAAGAAAGACCCCGGCAAACTCAATTACGCGTCCTCCGGACCCGGCACACCCTATCACATGGCCGGTGAGCTATTTAAAGCCATGAGCGGTACCGACATAGTGCATGTGCCGCACAAAGCATCGGGCGACATGCGCAACAGTGTTCTGTCCGGCAACGTGCAGATGATGTTCGACGCTATCACCGTGATGTCGCAGATGGCTCAGGCAGGGAAGGTGCGGGCGCTTGCCACGTCCGGCATCAAGCGTAATCCGCTTACGCCCGATCTCCCTACGGTAGGCGAAACCGTTCCCGGCTACGAGTCAACCATCTGGATTGGCTTGATGGCGCCGAAGGGCACGCCCAAGGAGGTCGTCACCTTCCTCAACACCTCTATCAACAAGATCCTTGAGCGGTCCGACGTAAAGGAGGCATGGCTCAAGCAGGGTGCCATCCCGATGGTCATGACGCCGGAAGAGTTCGACGCGTATTTGCGCCAAGACATCGAGAAGTGGGCGCATGTGCTAAAGGTATCGGGAACCAAGATTGAGTAGCTCTAAGTAGCGGAGGTCAATGCTGACTATCCTTGGTGCATCGTTTAATGGCCTGCTGTCGAGCCCGCTGGTGCTGCCCGCCTTCGTAGCGGGCGTGCTGGCGGCGCTGGTCGTGGCGTTCCTGGTGATGCTGTTCCGGCGCTCGGCCGCAATACGTGTCCTATTCTCGATCGTCGCGGCCGCGCTGGGCGGCCTTGGCGTTTTTGCTATTCTCGACCGCGTGGCGCAGAATGAACGGGCCGCCCAATACCGCGCGCTGATGCAGCGAAACGCCGAACTAACGGCCCAAGTGTTGGCCCCGGGTTCGGCGCTCGCCTGCCTCGATGGTGTCGCCGGTGAGGCGGTGGAGACTCTCTGCGAGAAAGCCGTCTTCGCGGGGCCGCAGGCGGTCGCCGGCGCGGTCGCCTACGTGGCGGCGCGCCTCGATCTGTTGGCGGAGGCCCACACCACCGCAAACGAGGGCGATTTCGCGCTGCTTCGCGGTCTGCAGCGCTCGATCGAGCTTGACCGGTTCGGCCTCGTCGCGCATGTGCTCACCGTACGCGACGGCTGCACCGTCGAGCGCTGCGCCGCCTTCCGCTGGCTCGGCGATGCCGACGTGATCAAGTCCAACCTCAAGGCCCAGCTCTTCGATCAATATGTCTCTCGCTATGCCGCGGACTGGGACAAGCCCGCGCCAGTAGCCGAGAAGGAGACGTCGCCGCCGGTCGCGAGCGCATCCGCGCCGGCCAATACACCCGTTAACGCCAAATATGATTTCCCCTCCGCCGCCTCGATCCCGCCAGTGAGCATAATGAATGCCGAGCCGCCGCTGCGGAAGGAGGTGACCGATGCACAAGCTGCGCAGCCGTCGCCAAGCGAGGGCAACGTGCCAGCGCCGCCAAAACGGCCGCAGACCCATCAGGCGGCACCCCCGGTTCCGCGCTAGGATAAGGTCCGGGGACCGGGCCTATCCATGTTCAAATCCGTTCTGATTGCCAATCGCGGCGAAATCGCCTGCCGCGTTGCCCGCACCGCCAAGCGGCTCGGCCTTCGCACCATCGCGGTCTATTCGGAACCCGACAGCGCGGCCCTGCATGTGCGGATGTGCGACGAGGCCCACCCAATCGGCTCGGCACCGGCCGCCGACAGCTACCTGCGTATCGACCGACTGATCGAGACCGCCCGCGCCGCGGGTGCCGACTGCATCCATCCCGGCTACGGCTTCCTGTCTGAGAACGCCGACTTCGCGCAAGCCTGCGTCGACGTCGGCATCGTCTTTGTCGGGCCGGGCGCGCGGGCGATCCGAGCCATGGGCCTGAAGGATCGCGCCAAGGCGCTGATGGAGAAGGCAGGCGTGCCGGTGGTGGCGGGCTATCACGGCGTGCGCCAAGACGCGAAATTCCTCAAACAGCAAGCCTACAAAGTCGGCTATCCGGTGCTGATCAAGGCGGTGGCGGGCGGCGGCGGTAAGGGCATGCGGCGTGCCGAGCACCACACTGACTTCGACGCGGCCCTCGAAGCCGCCCAGCGCGAGGCGCAATCGGCCTTCGGCGACGCGCGCGTCCTGATCGAAAGATACGTCAACGCGCCGCGCCACATCGAAATGCAGATCTTTGCCGATCGCCACGGCAACGCCATTCATCTCAACGAGCGCGATTGCTCGCTGCAACGGCGCCACCAGAAGGTGATCGAGGAGGCGCCGGCCCCCGGCATGAGCGCCGCCCTGCGCGCGGCGATGGGCGCCGCTGCGGTGGCCGCCGCCAAGGCGGTCGGCTACGAAGGCGCCGGCACCGTCGAGTTCATCGTCGACAGCGCCGGCGGGCTAAAAGAGGGCGCCTTCTGGTTCATGGAAATGAACACGCGCCTGCAGGTCGAACATCCTGTCACCGAGGCTGTCACCGGGCTCGATCTAGTGGAATGGCAGTTCCGTATCGCCGCGGGGGAAAATCTTCCGCTCGTGCAGGATCAGGTGCCGCTCAAGGGTCACGCCGTCGAAGCGCGGCTTTACGCGGAAGATCCGGAGCGCGGCTTCCTGCCCTCGACCGGCAAGTTATTGGCCCTGCAATTCCCGGAGCAGCAGGACCTGCGCATCGATACCGGTGTCGAAGCCGGCAGCACAGTGACGCCGTTCTACGACCCGCTGATTGCCAAACTGATTGCCCATGGCGTGAGCCGCGTGGCTGCACTCGACCGGCTCGCCGCGGCGCTCGACGAGACCATCGCAATCGGTCCGCGCACCAATGCCGGATTCCTCGCCTCGCTCTGCCGGGACGGCAACTTTCGCACCGGTGAATTCGACACTGGCTTCATAGACCGTAATCTCGAGAAGCTCGGGGCGGTTCGCCAAGATCTCGACCGCTCAGCGGCTGCGCTCGGCGCCAGGAAGCTCATGGAACGCGAAGCCGCCCGCGTGAGCGAAGCAGTCGCGCGCGAGCCCGACGAACTGACGTCGCCATGGGACGCGGGCGATGCCTTCCAGCTGTCAGGCGCGCGTAGGCTGGCGCTGCCGGTACTTGCCGACGGCGAGAATTTGGTCGCTCAGGTCGCTTACGGCCCGACGGGTGTCGCGGTATCCATCGATGGAATAGCGCCTGCAAGTGACGCCACGGCGGTGGCGGCGGGCGACGCCATCTATGTACTGCGCCATGGCCGGCAAACGCGCGTGCGGCTGCGGGACCATGTGCTCGATGAAGCCGGGGACCGAGAGCACAGCGGGCTTATCCGCGCGCCGATGCACGGCAAGGTGCTCGCCATCCTCGTCGAGCCGGGCGAGCAAGTGATTCGCGGTCAGCGCCTTGCCATAGTCGAGGCCATGAAGATGGAACATACCTTGCACGCGCCGCTCGATGGCCGCGTCGCGGAGATCGCCGTTAGCAAGGATGCACAGGTCGCCGAGGGCGCCAAACTGATGGTGATCGCTACGGCAGCGGAGCCGGTAGAGGGTCGCTAAATCGCCTCGACCGTCCAGTTCACGATCTGCTCGGCCAATTGAACGAAGGCCTGGTTGAGCGCTGAAACCGCGTCCGGCCCTTCGACGCTCTTGGCCCCAACACTCGCCATGAACGCTCGCGCGGCGACAATATCGCCCTTGTCGCTGACCAGCCGAGCGGTCACATCGACGAATGCCTTCGGCGATGGATCTGCATTGATCTGAAAGCCGCGGATCGTCAGTTCGAGCCGGTATTGCGGCGTGAGCTGTTCGAGTGGGCGGCTCACACTGCTGAGTTGGCGCGCGTTCTCGAAGCTCTGCACGATCCTCGCCTGGACCAGCTTCGGCAGATTATCGGCCCACTGTGCATCGCTGACGTTCGAGTAGGTGCCAGCTTCGCTGCGTATCAGGATCTTCTGCGAGTCGAATAGGATGATGGCGCTGGGATCGGACACTACGAGCTGCGCTGTCAGGGATTTCTGCGCCTCCGGAAAATTGCTCGCTGCCGAAAGGTCGTAGGTCGCTGGGCCCTGCTTCTGCGCACCTCCCCCGATCAGGTTCTCTAGGCCGCCGAGCAGGCCTTCGATGCGCGGTGTGTTGCGGCTGAGCATTTCGGCGAAGTTAGCAATGCCAGTGATTGTCGTGTTCAGCGGCTTGGCGTTTTGGTCGAGGATATCGTCGAGGCGGTGTAGCGTCTGTTGCGCCGACTCGGTCAGGCTGCGGCCGACGTCGGGGCCAGCAATCAGCAGGGGCGGGTGTCCATTTTCAGGCATCATTCGCGGCGCTTCCGGCGAGCCGCCTTTCAGCGCGATTGCTGCCGCGCCGGTGAACCCCTGGTATGTAATGTCCACCAGCGTGTCGGCGCGCACAGGCGTCTGCGGATCAATCGAGATCTGAGTGTTGACCCTTTTTGGATCGGCCGGATCAAGGTCGACGCGCGCCACCGCGCCGACACGGATTCCATTGAACAGGACATTCGTCCCCGGAGTTATTCCGGAAACTGGCTGCTCGAAACGGATATCGTAAATAGCTCGCTCACCCAATCCGCCCACATTTTTCAACCAATAAAGGAAGGTGAAACAACCGAACAGGACGGCCAGCGCGAACGCGCCGATCAGGGTGTAGCGGGCCCTTGTCTCCATGATATCGATCCGCTTGAGTCGCCTCCCGTCGTGGTCCGCTCAACTCCGGTTCAGGGTGATGCTCGCTTTGACGATCTGTCCGCCGCCCTGCGAGTCGATCGTCACGTTTTGCCGCCGATTGCGCGTCAGCAACATAAGTTCCGCGGCAAATCCCGCACTTTCCACGTGGATTTGCAGGCGCTCGCCTCTGGCGCCGCCGATAGCCGTGCCGCCGATCCCGCGTGTGCGCTCGGCCCAGCGTCCAGTGATCTGGTTCTGCTCGTCGGCCGTGAACTCACCAACCAGATCGAAATTGTAGCTGTCGCTGGCGCAACGCAGTTGAAGTTCGACCTCATGCTGGGTGCTGCCGCGTGGCCGGTAGCTAGCGTTGCAGCGGATGCGTTCGGCCGGGTTGGCACCGGATCGCACGGTGCCGGTGCCCGTCCAGCTGCCGGCGAAATTGGCGAAGGGTCCCGAGGCTGCCGACGCGAACGGCAGCACCGAGAAAATCACCGTGGCACAGGTGAACGCAGCGAGGAAGACAAACGGTAATCGGCGTGAGGTACGCTGCAATGGCAAGCTCCCTATCAGATAGGCTTACGGCGAGGCGGTCATGTCACAATCTAGGCTAGACGATTCTGCCAGAAATAGATGTCCGCGTACACGCCTGCGTCGACATGGCACTTGGAAGCGGAGACAGTGTCAGTCGGAGATTAGTCGCAGCGTGCCGGATCCAACAGAAGGCGTTCCAATATGCCTAGTCCCGCGGCATCACGAGAAATGCTCCTTTTTCGGCCACGCTTTTTCCGAGGAATCCAATAGCCTGTTGATAACCCGCTTCCTAGGCGCCTGAGCGCGGGCTATCTGTGAAGCGGCTAGTTTTGGATACCGGTGATGCCCCTACATCTCATCAAGCTTTGCGTCGGTTGCGGCTCCGTCGCCGACCTTGAAGACTGGATCATGCTCAAGCTTAAGGAGAAGAAAAAGCGCCGGCAGAAGCCGGAGCATATACATACCACCCGGATGTATCCTAAGCGCGCCGGAGAGCTCATTGCAGGCGGCTCGCTCTATTGGGTGATCCGCGGGCAGATCGCCTGCCGGGAACGCATACTCGATGTTCGTTCGACGACCGGCAGGGATGGCATCAAGCGTTGCCAGGTCGTGCTCGACGGCAAGGTGGTACTGGTGGAGCCACGTCCGCGCGCGGCCTTCCAGGGCTGGCGCTATCTGGAAACCAAAGATGCCCCGCGGGACCTGTCGCGCGCGGCGCCTGGCGCGGCGAAAATGCCGGAGCGCATGCGGCGCGAGCTGCAACAACTGGGGCTCCTCTAAGTCTCGGCCTATCGTCGTTGCGCGGCGGAAGCGGCAGAGCCTGGCTAAACCGCGATGTTATCGATGAGCCGTGCATTGCCGATCTTGGCAGCAACCAAGAGACGGATCGGCCCGTCTTTGCGCGAGGCAACGGGCGCCAGCGTTTGCGCGTGCCGCGCTTCCAAGTAATCGACCGCGAAACCGGCGTGGCCGATGGCGGAGCGGCCTTCTTCGAGGACCATCTCGATCGGCTCGCCTTGATTGATCCGGGCGGCGCTCGCCTCGAGCACACGATGCAGCGTCAACGCCGCTCTGCGTTCGGCCGCCGAAAGATAGGCGTTGCGCGACGACAACGCCAAGCCGTCCTTCTCGCGCACCGTCGGCACGCCGATCACCTTGAGCGGCAAATCAAGATCTTTGGCCATCTGGGTGACGACGCGCAGTTGCTGGTAATCCTTCTCGCCGAAGATGGCGAAGTCGGGCGCTACCTGCGTGAAAAGCTTGGCAACGACGGTGGCAACACCGCCGAAGAAGTGCGGACGGAACTTGTCTTCGAGTCCTGCCCTGGCGGCGCCTTCCGGTGCGATGCGGGTGACGAAGCCTTCCGGATACATCACCTCGGACGTCGGTGCCCACACCAGATCGGTTTTGGACTCGGTGAGCGCCGCGATGTCCTTTTCCAAACCGCGCGGATAGCTAGCGAAATCCTCGTGCGGCGCGAATTGTGTCGGATTGACGAAAATCGAAACGACGACGCGGCGGGCGCGTCGGCGCGCCTCTTTAACCAAAGCCAGATGACCGGCGTGCAGCGCGCCCATCGTTGGAACCAGGGCAATGCGCGCGCCGCCCCGTCGGTATCGCTCAATGGTGCGGCGAAGCGCAGGAATCGTGCGCACGACGGTCGGACGGTTTGTCATTTTGATCTTGATCGTCGATTGGGTAGCGCTGGAACTGGCACCCGACCTAGCAAACTATTGTCAATTCGGCCATTCTGATTAATGCTGAAGACTTAACTGAAGCGGGGCAACCGCCGCTCGCGCCGAATGGCGCTGGTCTCCGCAGGTCGACGACGTCTAACGTCGTTTCCCCGTCAATTATTTATCGGTATGTCCAGCGTGTGGATGACGCGCGCCCACCGCTCGGTTTCGCTCTTGATGAACTGGCCGAAATCATCCGGGCTGCCGCCCAGCGCGTCCAGACCTTCCGCATGAAGCTGATTGAGGACTTGCGGGTCCTTAAGCGCGTCATTTGTCGCCTTCGATAGCTTCTCGATAATCGGCGCGGGCGTGCCCGCCGGCGCGAGAATGCCGAACCACAGTCCGGTATCGAAGTCGGGAATTGCCGCTTCAGAAATGGTGGGCAAGTCGGGCGCGACGCTCGCGCGCTGATGCCCTGTGGTTGCCAGCGCCTTTACCGTTCCCTGCCGCATCAGCCCCAACACCGTCGAGGCCGGCGCGAACATGATCTGAACACGGCCCGCAATCAGGTCGGTGACCGTCTGCGCGCTGCCCGGATAAAGCACTGATGTTATTTTTATCCCGGCCATCTGAGCAAAAAGCTCCGTCGTCAGATGGGGCCCGCTGCCGACGCCGGACGCGCCGTAGAGCAGTTCACCCGGATTTGCTTTGGCCATCGCGATCAACCCTTTGACGTCGTTGACACCGAGCTTTGGATTGACGACGAGGATGTTCGGCAGCGAAGCGACGAGTACGACCGGGGCGAGGTCCCTCTCGAAATCAGGGCCGCGGCCAGGCATTATCGTAGTGTTGATCGTTGCCGCGATCGTTGCGAGCAAGAGCGTGTAGCCATCCTTGGGAGCGCGCGCGACATATTCGGTGGCGATCATGCTGCTGGCTCCCGGCCGGTCCTCCACCGCTACGGACTGTCCCAGAATGTCGCCGAGCTTGTGTCCGATAATCCGCGCCGCGACGTCGCCGCTCGAACCGGCGGCAAACCCGACGATCAGCCGGATCGGCCGGCTTGGATAGTTGTCGCTGGCCTGCGCGGGAACGGGAAACAGGACCAGCGTAGCGATAGCCAGGCAAAGAAACCCCGTCATCCGCGGCATGCTTGGTCTCCGTGACGCTCCGTTCGACGACAGCAATTTTGCGAATTCTACGTGCGTAAAACCAGAACCGCTACCGAACCGATACCCCGACACGGCTTGCGGCAATCATTGCTGGTCGCCATCTAATCGGATGCACGTGCTGAATGGTGTAAACTACGGCCATGAGCCAAGATCCTCCTTCCCGACAAACTCCGGCGCCGGCGTCGTCGAAGCCAGAAATCGCCGACTTCCTGGAAAAGGTGCGTGCGTTAGGACCCACGGCTACAGCTGGCACGCGCGGACGGCTGATCTTCGCGCTCGACGCTACGATGAGCCGGCAGCCGACCTGGGATACCGCCTGCACATTGCAAGCCGACATGTTCCGCGAAGCTGCGAGCACCGGCGGGCTCGACATCCAACTGGTCTATTTCCGAGGCTTGGGCGAATGCTGCGCCTCCGGCTGGATTGCCGGCAGCGAGAAGCTCGCCAAACTAATGTCGCGGATCGACTGCCGCGGCGGTCACACCCAAATAGGTAAGGTGTTGACCCACGCGCGCGCAGAATACGCTAAGCAGCGCGTGCAGGCGCTGGTGTTCGTCGGCGATGCCATGGAGGAAAAGATCGACGACCTGTGTCGAGCGGCCGGCGAACTCGGGCTGCTCGGTATGCCGGTGTTCATGTTCCAGGAAGGACACGATCCTGTGGCGGAGAACGCCTATCGGGAAATCGCCCGCCTGTCGCGCGGCGCCTATTGTCGCTTCGACACCGGCGCGGCCCACCAGCTCGGTGAGCTGCTGCGCGCGGTCGCCGCTTATGCCGCCGGTGGCATCAAGGCACTCAGCGACCTGTCGGCACGCCGCTCCGACGGCGCGCGCAAGCTCTTGGCGCAACTCAAGTAGCCATGCCGATCATCATCTTTGGCCTGCTCGTGCTGGCGCTCGCCCTATGGGTGATCAGTGTCATCTCGAAGGTCGATCCGAAAATTGCCGCACGCGTGGTGAAGGTCAGCGGCGGTCTGATCGCACTCGGCGTTGCGGTCTTCCTCGGCCTCCGAGGCGAAATCGGCGTCGCCATCCCGCTAGCCGTTTTTGGACTCGGCTTGCTCGGCTGGGTGCCGTTTGGCAGCGCCGGTTTGAGCCAACGCACCCGCAAGAGCGCCGGTCAGGCCTCGCGCGTACGCTCGGCCTTCCTCGAAATGGAGCTCGACCACGACAGCGGTGCTATGCGCGGCCGCATCATCGCCGGCAGCCATCAGGGCGCGTCGCTCGAGGCACTTGACGTGAACACGCTTGTTGGTTTGCTGGATGAGATGGATGAGGAGAGCCGGGCGCTACTTGTTGCGTATCTTGACCGCCGGGATTCCAGTTGGAGTGAACACGCGCAGGCCCACGCGGCAGCGGGGCGGGCTGCCTCGGGTAGCGGCAAAATGACGGAAGAGGAGGCCTATCAGATCCTTGGCGTGCAACCGGGTGCTAGCACCGACGAGATCACACGCGCGCATCGCACGCTCATGAAGAAACTGCATCCCGACCAAGGGGGGTCGACGTACTTGGCCGCTCGCGTCAACGAAGCCAAGGAAATCCTTTTTCGCCGCCATCGCTGAGGTACTCCGTACGCAACACCATCAGCGGCTCCTGGTTCGGCCCATCCCGTCTCGCAGTTTCTTAGTCCTCAATTCTTCACCAGCACGCAGGGAATTTCGCTGTGCTTGAGGTGCTTGCAGGCGTTTTCCGCCTGAGCTTTGTCCAAGCCGGCAAAGCGCGCGCGATAGAGCGACTTGTCGCCCTTCGTCACTCGTTCGGTGAACGGATCGGCTTGGCCGAGCGCGGCCTTAGCTTTCTCCTGCGCGGCGGCAAGCCGAAGCTTGGCTTCTTTCTCGTCATCGAAAGCACCGACCTGGATCATCCAGCTACCGCTGCGCAGCTTGACCTTTTGTTCCGGTGTAACCGCCGCGACAGGCAGGCTTTCACTGGTCGAAGCCACTTTGGCTTGTGTCGAAACGACAGCATCCGTCCGGTTGTCAGGCACGACCGGCGATGCCGGAGGCTCAGGCACATTGGTGACGTTCGTCGGAACGATCGTAGCCGGTGCCGGCACGAGCTTGCCGGTATCGGGCGCCGGCGGCGAGAGCGACTCGGTGTGCGTGGCGGTGGGTTGCACGGTGATAGTTTTTACCGGGTTCGGCTTGATCGGTTCGGTGGAGCCGATCGCCGGCTCGTCGCGACGGTCAACCGGCGCACGCGCCGGGGCGATCGGCATTATAGACGCGACCCTAGGTTTGGTTGCGGCTTCCTTGATTTCGTTGATTTCCTTGACGCGCGCCTCCGCGACATCCGAGCCTTCCATGACAGGCGGCGCAGTGCGCGTCGCCGCGGCTACATTGATGTTGCTGTCGATCAGACCGACCACGCGGGCATCGCGCGCGTTTGCGGTACGTCCACCGAATACCACTGCAACGATATGCCGATTGCTGCGGCGCACCGACGTCACGATGTTGAATCCGGAATCGTGGATATAGCCGGTCTTGATGCCGTCAACGCCGGCAACAGTGCCGAGCAGATGATTGTGGTTGCGCACCGTATTGCCGCGGAAGGTGAAGGTGCGGGTGGAAAAATAACCGTAATATTTCGGAAATCGATCCTGAATTGCGCGGCCGAGAATGGCTTGGTCGCGGGCGGTGGTGATCTGCTGGTCGTCAGGCAGGCCTGAGGCGTTGTGGTAGGTCGTATGCGTCATGCCGAGTGCACGTGCCTTGGCGGTCATCAGCTTGGCGAATTCGATTTCATCGCCGGCCAGCGCTTCAGCGACGATCACCGCCACGTCATTGGCGGACTTGGTGACAATGGCGCGGATTGCAGTCTCGACGGAGATCGTTTCGCCCGGTTTCAGTCCCAGCTTCGATGGCGCCTGCGCGGCGGCATGTGCCGAGACCGGCATTTCAGCCGACGTCTTGATCTTGCCCGCGTCCAGACGCTCGAACAGCAGATAGAGGGTCATGATCTTGGTCAGCGAAGCGGGGTGGAGCGGGCTGTCGGCGTTGGTCGCCTGCATCACCGCGCCGGAATTAGCGTCGACCACGATCGATGCGAAAGAAGGTTCGTAATGCTCGGCGGCGACAGGGCGGGAATGATGGCGATGATGACGTCCACGCGCGCCAGCATCCGTGCTGGCCGCGGCGGTGATAACTACCGTAGATAAACCGAAAACGCCCCAATAGAGAGCGCGTCGGACCACCGCTCCGGGACGCAACATCGGCTCTCCCCCAACCCCCGTTTCTGAGGCGCGCGTTAAAGCGCGCCATCATGGCGGTTTTATAGCGCTACCGCGCCGCCATAAATTACGATCACGACGCCATAAATCACGACCATAGGAAAACAGGGTTTATAAATTCTTGACGCAATCCATTGGAATTAATGTAATTTTCGCACTGCAAAAAACCGCTTGACTTTTTTGTGCAGTGCGATATCAGGTTTTTGTTCCCAGGCAGTTGCCGGGTACAGGGATTACCGATGGCGCCGCCAAGCGGCCAGGAAGGGATGACTATGGTGAAGAGTTTCGAGGACCTCCAGCAGCTTAGCAAGGACAACGTCGACATGGCCTTGAAGTCGATGGGTATTCTGTCGAAAGGCACTCAGGCCATCGCGGCCGAGGTCGCCGATTACTCGAAAAAGGCTTTCGAAGACGGAACCGCCGCACTCGAGAAGCTGTTCGGCGTCAAGTCGTTCGACAAGGCGATCGAGGTGCAGAGCGAATACGCTAAGACCGCCTATGAAGGCTTCGTGGCGAAGGTCACCAGGCTCGGCGAGCTTTATGCCGATCTCGCGAAGGAGACCTACAAGCCTTTCGAAAGTCTGATGGCGAAAGCGAAGTAAGTGCTGTTGCGTAAGACGTAAGCGTCAAACTAAGGCGTAAGCGTCAATAAGCGTCAATAAGCGTAAAAGAGAAAGCCCGGCTCGGTTAGCCGGGCTTTTGTTTTGCCGGAGGTCGCCGTTTACTTGGCGACGCGCAGCTTTCAGGTTGGTGCCGATCTGGGTGGCAACTTGCAAGACCTGGCGGGTGCAAGTCAGCGGATAGAACTCGTCCGAACTGCTGGCGCGATTCTGCAACAGCGTGGAACTCAGCGATCCGTCAGCATTCATTTGGATCGCATAGTCTGCCGCGTGGACCGTTCTTCAAGGCGATTCGAACGGCAGATACTGCGGCACGGTAATAATCGGGTGACCAACAAAATAAGTGTCCGAAGCCACCCGATTTCGCCCGAAACCGGCCCGATTTGTGTCGTAACGGGACAAAAATCACGACTTGGCCTAGCTGGGCCGGGGTTATTATGATGGAGGCGTGGTCTCGCGCGGGCGGCGCGGCTTCACGTGGTGCGGTCCAAATATTGCTTGCCTCGGCAATGCTATGACGTGGAAAACAATCAATGTACCCGGCCAGGAGAGGGCCGGCTTCTGGGGGGATCGCATACCCAGATTGGCGGACGACGACCGCAAGCGGCGCAACGACCAGGGCGGTCCGGGCACCGCGGTCATCACCAAAACTAAGACGCAGACGAAACGCCCGAACCTCTACCGCGTTCTAATCTTGAACGACGATTACACGCCGATGGAATTCGTGGTGCACGTGTTGGAACGCTTCTTCGGCAAGGACCACGAGGCCGCGACGCGGATTATGCTGCATGTGCACCACCATGGAATTGGCGAATGCGGGATCTATACTTATGAGGTGGCGGAAAC
>Ga0207758_1000048_pt1 | contig 17007 bp, 9 predicted proteins | sample LuqExpMetageno12_FD_187770 | JGI IMG/M metagenome (GOLD analysis project Ga0207758, IMG submission 187770) | Tropical forest soil microbial communities from Luquillo Experimental Forest, Puerto Rico - Sample 12 (SPAdes) | ecosystem: Environmental > Terrestrial > Soil > Tropical forest ... | reverse complement strand
AGGCGTGAGCCGAGCCCAAGCCTCCGCCGCGATTACGGTCTCGTTCGAGCTGATCGCCACGCTCGCGCGAGCCCGCATCGTTTTGAAGTTGGCCCATGGTGTTTGAGGAACCCAACGATCCGGAGGGAGGCTGGATGGGTGTGTTTTGGCCAGAGCCGCGCTGGTCTCGGCCGCTGCCGTCCGGGCGGTTGGGACTGGAATTCTTACCCGCAGTCGAGCCGAGATCGTTAGAAGAGCCAGCGGCCTGGTTGCCCGCTTTCTTGTTTTGTGCGTCGGTCTTTGCCTGAGCCTCAGCTGTCATTGGATCCGCGGGAGTCCAACTGCCGTTGTCCCACTTACTCCAGTTGCCGTTCGAATCCTTCTTGTAAACGTTGCCGTCAGCACCAGCGTAGACGTTGTTGTTATTGGCATCCTTGGCGACGAAGCCGCTGTTGCCATTGGCGCCTGAGAAGCCCGCACCAGCACTTCCCTTGGAGGTTTGGAAGGACCCTGTGGCGCCATTGGCATTGGAGTTGTGTTGCGCCTCCGCCCAGTTGTTACCGTTGTTGATGACCGTATTGCCCCACGAGCTGTATTGATTGTGGCCTTGGGAAGTGGCCCAAGAAGTTCCCGTCCAGGGATTGTAGCCGGAAGCGTACGTGTGGCCGCCGTAGGCGTTTTGCGCAGTGTAGGCGTGGCCATACATCCCTGTGGCGGGGTTGTACCAGGCGGCGCTTCCCGCTGAGCCGTACGGACCATAGACCGAACGGCCAACAGCGTAGAAGCCCGTGTAGGGGTTGTACACAGCTGCGCATCCGTAAGTGTAAGGATAAGGATAGTAGATCGGGTGAGGGCCCCAATAGACGTAGGGCGGATAATAGTAACCGGTGCCGTAGACGATGGTCGCGCCGACAGCCATGCCCATGGCAAACATGCCCATATAACCGGCGGAATAACTCATCTCTACTGCGGTAGGGGTCGGATTGGAGACGACGACATAGGTGACATTGTAGACAGGCGAATTCGGAGGAATTGTGTAGATGACCGGAGGAATGGAATCAGCGGTCTTCCAGGGGCCGTTGGGAGAGGTGGCGGTAAACCAAATGCCCTGGTAACAGAGATAGTACAGATCGCCGACACGGATGATCTTGTAGGGTGTGTTGACAGCGTAAAACATGGCGGTGGATTCGATCGGAATGAATTGCGGTTCACCGGAGTAGACCACTTTGACTTGTGACTCGGCTTGGGCGCGATTGACTATGGCCGTCGTGGGGACCTGGGCCAGGAGGACAGCATCACTCGCTTCTTGTGTGCCGGGAACGGACGCGGCGACAACGGAGTAAGGCTGCTTTTGGGGGAGGCGCGAGAAATCGGCGGGGAGCTCGTTGCTCGCAAACGTCCAAGGACCATCAAGAGTGGAGGCGCGGAACCAGCGGCCTGAGAGAAGTACGTAGGCCTGGTTGTCCGGCGTGTGGAGGAAGACATTCGATTCAGTGTTAGTGGCGTATTGAAGCGCGGTACCGGGGATTTTGGCGTAGACGGGAGCGCCTTTGAACAGCAGTAATTCTGCGGGTTTTTCGGTGAAGAAAACCTTGGGAGCGGCGGATGCGGCGGGGGCCGGGACCGCTTTCAAAACATCATCCCAGTTTTGACCCCTGGGGATCTTCGCAAAATCGGCCGGCAATTTGGAAGTGGCAGTCCAAGGACCCGCCAGATCCTGGGACTTTATCCACGTTTTGCCATCGAGAAGGAAATAGTCGGAATTATCGAAGAAGAGATCCCAATTGGTGTTGACGACGTATTGAAGAGCGGTACCGGGTACCGGTGCCAGAACAGCTTTGCCTTCGACGAAAAGCAGGACCGCGGGCGTGGTGCTAACGAAGACCGGAGGAGGTTGCGGGTTGACGGTAATTGTCTGTACATGAGCATTGGCGTTTTCAACGCTGGCGATCATCCGGTCGAGACTGATGGTGAATGTCATGGTGGGATAAACCTGGCGGACGCGCTGCTGCATGGCGGCTTCCTGAACGGCGTCAAGGGACGGAAAACGCGAGCTCACGACCTCGATATTGCGAACGAAGACGTTGCGGGAACTTACGTCGGTGATGGTGTCGGCGTGCCAAGAGATGACGCCGAGAACGGGCTTGGTGTTACCTTGTTGGATGGATACGGCAGTATCGGCGATCAGGGACCGGTAACCGCGCCAGCTTTTCACCTGGGGCTGGTAGACGATAACGTGCGCCCCGTTGCGATCGAACGCTCTGGGCCATGGTGAGACGTACGGCGCCGCTCCGGGAGCAGCGGGTGATGCCTGAAGAAGCCGCGTAGAGAAAGGAACAAGAAGAAGCGAGAGTGTGGTGACAAACGCCGTGAGTGAATTGAGTTTCTTCACGATGGCACCCCACTAGTTGGGCTCCAGCGTACACTTCACGCCCACTTCCTTACAAACACGCAGCACCGCATCGACGACCAGCGAGGTAGCGCTCGGCTCTCCCCCTTCACTAACGCTGGCAGCAATCACGAGTTGAGTGAGTTTTTCCCCGAGTGGCGATATCTGGAAACCGGCGACCTGTTTGCCCTTTTTGATCTCGATTCTTCCCGTCTTGCCGTCGTTTTTGGTGATCGTGATTTCGGGATGAGACTGCAGCGATTTGACGGTTTTGTCGTACACGGCTGCTGGAGCGGCTTCCAGGACTACGATCGCGACATCGTAACCCCCGTTCTCTGATTTCTGCGTCATTTGCTGAACGCGGTTCTTCACCGCGTGAGCCGCCGCCACCCATTGAGCTTCCACACTGGAAATTTCCGGCAACACAAACAGTGCAACCATCAAACCCATAAACGGCTTGGCTCGATACATGTGCTGACCTCCGCAAGAGAATGGCTTCGCGCAACCATCGGCGCAGCGGAGCGATTGACCGGAAGCAACGCGCATATTACGTCCGGGGTTGTCCTGGCGCAACGAGAAAAATGATTCGCTGCGAGTCGGTTCGCGCGGATCGCGGTCGGGGTTCAGCGTGTTTCTTAAGAAGTACCTGGTTCCCGAAAGAGCCCGTACTGATCCTGACTTGTGCTTACCGAAAACTAGGTTCGCCTTCAAAATCACCAAGATACGGCGAGGGCATTGTTACATGCCTGAATTCCGGTCGGAGGAGGTTCCGCCCTGGGCTGTACGGAATTTTCGGGAGGGGCAACTTCGGGGCTAGGTGGGGAAATTGAGATACCGCGTGTGTGTTGTGGGCCGGGGCCAAGGGGAAGAACCGTAAAGAAAAGAGGAGCTTCGGGGCCTACTTGTCCGAGAACGTTTATCAGGGCTGTGAGTGGCAACTCCGCTAAAACGCATTCCTCGCACGAGAGTCGAAAATAGGGCAGGACTCCATTGGCTCGGCTGTGACCATCGGATGGCTCGCCAAATGCCGCGGCGTCAAATAGAATCAACCTGCAAGTCGCTTCGAGCAGGAGGAAGTCATGCCGCACTTTGTGACCTTGATCCGGTACACGTGAAGAAGAACGTCAAGAATTTCGGCCTCAAAAATCACCATTCAAGTCAATTTAACTCTTTGCCCGATCTTCTCTGTGCCGATGATGTTCGCTCCAACGCTGCAGCACGACATAAAACGCCGGCACGAAGAGAACGGCCAGACAAGTAGACGCCAACATGCCCGTCGCAACGGCCAGACCAAGAGACTTGCGCGCGCTGGCGCCGGCACCACTGGCCATGATGAGCGGCACGACGCCAAGGATGAACGTGACGGACGTCATTAGGATCGGGCGGAAACGTACCTGCGAGGCGTCGACGGTTGCATCGAGAATGGTCTTGCCAGCGGCACGGCCTTCCCGGGCCATTTCGACGATGAGAATAGCGTTTTTCGCCGATAGTGCGATGAGCAACACCAAGCCGATCTGCACGTAAATGTTGTTGGCGATACCGAGACTAAGTAAAGCTGCGACCGTACCAAACAAAGCGAGCGGCACTGCGAGAATGACGGTTCCCGGAGTGATCCAGCTTTCGTATTGCCCAGCGAGCACGAAATAGACGAGCAAGATAGCCAGGGCAAAAATAAGGTACGTCGAACTGCCCACAAGCTTCTCCTGATAGGACATGGCCGTCCACTCGTAACTCATTCCGGCCGGAAGTACCTTACCGGCGATGTCCTCCATCGTCTGCAATGCCTGGCCGGAACTGAAGGCGTCGTTCGCTCCACCGTTGATGGTGGCGGAGGGGTAGAGGTTGTAGAGCGTAATCACTGCCGGTCCTTGGGTCTGCTCGAGGTGGACGAGCGTTGCGGCCGGAACCATCTGTCCGTTTGGGTTACGAACGTAGTAATCGCCGATCCCTTGGATTTGTTGTCGGTAAGGCGTGTCGGCCTGTGCGTAAACCATGTAGTTGTAACCGAATCGGGTGAAGAGATTAACGAAACTCGAACCGAGATACGTCTGGATCGTGTTGTCGACATCGCCCACAGAAACACCAAGCGATTCTGCCTGTGAGCGATTCACATTGACCTTGATCTGCGGAACGGAAGCACGCAGTGGCGTCAACGCTATGCGAATTGGCGGGCTGACTTTGGACCGACTGATGATTTCGTCGGCGACGGTTTGCAAGCGCACGAAATCGTAACTGCCATCGGTCAATTCGATCTGCATCTGGAAACCACCGGACAGCCCCAAGCCCTGAATGGGCGGTGGCACCAGCACCATCGTCTTGGCGTCCTGATAGTTCACTAAGCGCCGGGAGAGGCCGTTGTAGATAGACCGGAGGTCTTCCCCCTTACCGCGCTTGCTCCAGTCCTTGAACATCACATAGATGATGCCGGCATTGGCCAGCGACGCGTTGTTGTCGAGTGGCGACATGCCTCCGATGGAGATGACGCGTTCCACAGCGCGGTTCTCTCGGCAGATTTGCGCCACCTCATCAATCACATGATCAGTGCGCTCCAGCGACGCACCGTCTGGCAACAGCACCGTCACCATCACGTAGCCTTGGTCTTCCGTCGGGATGAAGCTGGTCGGAATCCGCGTTAATCCCCAACCTGCGAGCGCGATCAGCCCGATCCCGATCCCCGCCATCAATGTGCTGCGTTCCGCTATTCGCCGAATTATCCACACGTAGAACGCCTCGACGCGCTCGTACACTGCGTTGAACCCGCGAAAGAAAAGGTTCTTTCGCCGGCCGTGATCCACCGACCGCAGCCATAGAGCGCATTGAGCCGGCTTGAGAGTGGCGGCGTTGATGGCGCTGATCAGTGCTGTTGCGGCGATCACCAGAGCAAACTGTCGGTACATTTGGCCGGTAATGCCGGGCATGAACGCCGGCGGCACAAACACCGACATCAGCACCAAAGTGACGCCCATGATTGGGCCAAACAACTCCTTCATCGCATCGATGCTGGCCTGTTTTGCCGTCTTGCCGCGTTCGATGTGTTGGGTCGTTCCCTCTACTACAACGATGGCGTCATCCACCACAATCCCGATGGCAAGCACCACAGCGAACAGCGTGAGCAGGTTGATCGTGAAGCCCATAACGGCCATCGCTGCGAACGCGCCAATAATCGTCACGGGAACCGTTGTTGCCGGCACGAGTGTGGCGCGCCAGTCCTGCAGAAAAACTATAATGACGATCAAAACTAGCAGCCCGGCTGCAAACAACGTGTGATACACCTCGTTCACCGAAGCCGTGACAAACTTCGTCGTGTCGAATGGGATGGAGTATTCGAGCCCCTGCGGAAAGTCCTTCGCGAGCTCACTCATGGCAGCCCGTACGTGTTCGGCTGTGTCCAGGGCATTCGCTTCCGGCAACTGGAAGATAGCCACGCCACCGGCCACCTTGCCGTCCATCTTGAAAAACTGACTGTAGGTTTGTGCGCCCAACTCCACACGGCCGATGTTGCGAATGCGTGTGATCCGCCCGCCACTATCGAACTTTACGATGATGTCTGCGAACTCCTCGACCATCGTGAGATCGCCTTTCACATCAATCGTCAGCTGGAAATCCTCTCCACTCGGCGCCGGCGGCATCGCAATCTGACCGGCCGGAACACGCATATTCTGCTGTTGAATTGCCGTAATGACGTCACTCGGCATCAAGGATCGCTGACGCATCTCTTGTGGATTAAGCCAGATGCGCATGCTGTATTGACCGATGCCGAACACGGTAACGTCGGAAACGCCCGGCAAACGGGCCAGCCGGTCGTGGAGTTGCAGTGTGGCATAGTTGCTCAAAAATAAACTGTCGTACCGGTTGTCCGGCGAAGTCAACGTGACGATCTGCAGGATGGCTGTCGATTTCTTCTTTGTTACAACGCCTTGCTGTTGTACCGCCTCTGGCAATTGCGCGAGCGCGGCGGACACTCGGTTTTGCACAAGGACCTGGGCGAAGTCGAGGTCTGTGCCGACCTTGAATGTGACAGTTAATAAGTACTTGCCATCGGACGTGCAGGTCGATTGCATGTAAAGCATTTTCTCGACACCGTTCACCTGCTGTTCAATGGGCAGCGCCACAGTGTCGACTAGCGTCTTCGCGTTCGCCCCGGGATAATTCGCGGTCACCTGAATTGTGGGCGGCGTAATGGGTGGATACTGCGCGACCGGCAAGTTGAACAGCGCGACGCCGCCCAGCAACATCGTCACAAATGCGATCACATTTGCGAGTACGGGCCGTTCGATGAAAAACTTGGACATCAGGTTGACCGCTAGTGCTCAATCCGTTTTTGCAGCATGACAAAGAATGCCGGAACGAACAAAACCGCGATACAAGTAGACGCCAGCATACCGCTGGCGACCGCGATGCCAAGTGAGCGGCGCGCGCTGGCGCCGGCACCGCTGGCCATGACGAGCGGCAACACGCCAAGAATGAAGGTGAACGACGTCATCATAATCGGCCGGAAGCGCACGCGGGAGGCATCGATGGCTGCGTCTAGAATGCTTTTGCCGGCCGCACGACCCTCCCGAGCCATTTCGACGATCAGGATCGCATTCTTTGCCGACAATGCAATCAGCAGCACGAGCCCAATCTGCACATAGATATTGTTCGCGAGTCCGATGCCGAGCAATGCCACCACCGTGCCGAACAATGCCAGCGGTACGGCCAAAATCACAGCGAGCGGCGTGATCCAACTCTCGTACTGACCCGCCAGCGCAAAATATACGAGCAGGATGGCAAGCCCAAAAATAGAATACGCTGAACTACCCACGAGTTTTTCCTGATATGCCAGAGCGGTCCATTCGAAGTTCATACCGGGTGGAAGGGTCTTCTTTGCGAGTACACCCATGGTATCGAGCGCCTGACCGGAGCTAAACCCTTCCGCGGGAGCTCCGTTGATCGTGGCAGACGGGAACAGGTTGTAAAGCGAAATCACGGATGGACCAAGAGTCGGCTCGATCTCCGCAATTGTGCCGACGGGCACCATACTGCTGTTTTGGTTGCGGACGTAAAGTTGTTTTAGGTCATTAGTCGTGATGCGGCGTAACGGATCGGCTTGGACGTAAACCATGTAGTTGTGGCCGAATTTCGTAAACAGATTCACGTAGGTCGAGCCCATATACGTCTGCAACGTGTTGTAGATGTCGCCGATGTTAACGTTTAACGTCGCGGCTTTCGTGCGATTCACCTTCAACGCTACCTGTGGCACGGAGGCGCGGAATGCCGTGAACGCGTTCTGAATCGACGGCACCAAGGTTGCATCATGGACGATCCGGTCGGCAGCTTGTTGTATCTGCGGGAAATCCTGGCTGCCGTCGGTCAGTTCCACCTGCATTTGAAATCCGGTCGACGCGCCGAGTCCTTGAATCGGTGGCGGAACGAGCAAGCGGATACGCGCTTCCTGCACTGTCGCCAACCGCTCGGACACGTTGCGATAAATATGTTCGATGTTTTCGTTCTGGCCACGTTCGTCCCAGTTCTTCAACATCAGATAAACTATGCCGGCATTCGCCAACGACACGTCGCCGTCAAGGGGCGAGGGCCCACCGGTGCCAATCGTGACGGCGCGCCCGACACCAGGGGTGTTCAAGCCGAGGCGCGTGATCTCGTCCATCACCCTCTCGATGCGTTCGAGCGACGCGCCATCCGGTACCTGCACGGCAACCATCAGATAGCCCTGGTCCTCGGTCGGAATAAAGCCGGTCGGGATGCGCGTGAGTCCGAAAATTGCAAGGCCTACCAGCACCAGCGCGACGACGACCATTTTGCCGCTGTGTCGAACAATGGCGCGGATCGCCCGGACATAGAATCGCTCCGTCGGTTCGTACACGCAGTTGAACCAACGGAAAAGAATGTTCTTCTTCCGGTTGGGATCGACCGGGCGCAGCCAAAGCGCGCATTGCGTCGGCTTCAACGTTACGGCATTCACGGCGCTTATCAGCGCGGTTGCGGCGATGACCAGCGCAAACTGCCGATACATCTGGCCGACAATGCCAGGCATGAACGCGGGGGGAAGAAATACAGACATCAGGACCAACGTGATGCCAACAATCGGCCCGAACAACTCCCTCATCGCGTCGATGCTGCCTTGCTTCGGAGTCTGACCGTGCTCTATGTGTTGCGCAACACCCTCGACCACAACGATGGCGTCATCCACGACAATCCCGATGGCAAGCACCACTGCAAACAGCGTGAGCAGGTTGATCGTGAAACCCATCACCGCCATCGCCGCGAACGCTCCGATAATGGTGACCGGCACGGTCGTAGCTGGCACGAGTGTCGCGCGCCAGTTTTGCAAAAAGATCACAATGACAAACAATACGAGCAGCCCAGCCTCAAAAAGCGTGTGGTACACCTCGGTCACCGATTGCTTGACGAATGCGGTGACGTCGAACGGGACGTCGTAGGTGAGCGCTTCCGGAAAAGTCGGCGAAAGAGTCTTCAAAAACCTTCTGACACCTTTTGACGTGTCGAGCGCATTTGCGCCGGGAAGCTGATAGATCGCGATGCCACCGGCAGGTTGTCCGTCAACTTTGAACAGCTGGCTGTAACTGCGCGCGCCAAGTTCCACATGACCGACATCGCGGATGCGAGTGATTTGCGTACCGGCTGCCTTCAGGATGATCTGCTCGAACTCGGTTGTGTCGGAAAGCTCTGCCGGTACGTTAGCCGTCAGTTGAAAACCCTGCCCGGCTGGAGCGGGCGGCATGCCGATCTGACCAGCGGCGACGTTGGTATTTTGGTTCTGAATCGCAGTAATGACATCCTGCGGAACTAATCCGCGCTGCTGCAGTTCGAGTGGATCGAGCCAAATGCGCATGCTGTACTCGCCGATGCCGAACACGACCACATCACCGACGCCGGGAAGACGTGCGAGCTTGTCCCGCAGGGCGATCGCCGCAAAGTTACTGAGAAACAGCGCGTCGTACCGGTTGTCCTTCGATCCGAGCGTGATGATCTGCAGCGGCGAAGTCACTTTCTTTTTGGTGATGACGCCTTGCTGCTGGACCTGGAGGGGCAGCTGCGCCATCGCGGCGGAGACCCGATTTTGGACCAGCACCTGCGCGAAATCCAAGACCGTGCCGACCTCAAACGTGACCGTCAACGTGTACCGGCCATCAGCAGTGCAGTTCGACTGCATGTAGAGCATTCCCTCAACACCGTTGACCTGCTGTTCAATGGGCAGCGCAACGGTCTCAACTAAAATCTTCGCGCTGGCGCCGGGGTAGATGGTGGTTACTTGGACAGTGGGCGGTGTGATGGGCGGATATTCCGCGACCGGCAAAACAAATAACGCCACAACCCCCAGCAAAATCATGACGAACGCGATGACGTTCGCCAGCACCGGTCGTTCGATGAAGAACTTTGCGAACATGACTAAGGCTTGCCCGTGGGCGCAACCTTCTCGCCCGCCTTGGCATTGAGAAGGCCCTTGACGATCACGCGATCGCTGTCGGTAAGTCCGCTGCGGACGGCGCATCCGCCGTCAGCGGTCAGCGGGCCTTTCACGATGCCGCGCCGGGAGACGATTTCGCCCGCATCGACCACGAACACGTAATCGCCTTGCTGGTCACTGCCGATGGCAACGTTAGGAATGACAAGCATAACTTGCGGTCCGCCAAGGGGAATGCGAACGCGGGCGAAAAGTCCTGGGAATAGCGCCCTGTCCTTGTTCGGAAATATCGCGCGCATCGCGATCGTGCCCGTGGAGCCGCTAATTTCGTTGTCGGTGAAATTGAGGACGCCAGCGTGAAGGTAGCCCTGTTCGTTGCTCAGGCCGACAAATACAGGTAATTTGCCCACATTACCCTTGGGGGCGATGCCATGGCGGCGCATCTCTGCGTAGAGATGCAACGCATCGCGCTCGTTCAGGCTGAAGTTGACGTAGATCGGCATCAACTGGTCGAGTGTCGCCAGTGTCGTCGGCCCGTTGGCACCCACGAGATTACCGGGATCGACTTGCCGCGCGCCGATCCTTCCCGAGAAGGGAGCGGTGACCTTGGTGTAGTTGAGATTGATCTTCGCCAGCTCCACCTGGGCCTTTGCCTGGTCACGCTGGCTCAGCTGCTTCTCGACAGTCGATACAGCCGTAGCGTTTTCCTTGATCAGCTCCTGTTGCCGCTCGTACTCGGTCTGCGCCTGCTTCAAAGCCGCCTCGTTCAATTTCAGTTGCTGCTCGTACTGTTGTGGGTCAATCACAAAGAGAACCTGACCGGCTTCCACAAAGGAACCATCCTGAAAACCTACCGATTGGAGGTAGCCGCTGACGCGTGCGACCAGGTTCACAGTTTTTGACGGAGCAACCGTGCCAGTCAGCTCGAGGTACTCGGTGACGGGCCTCTTCACGGGCTGACTGATCGTCACAACCGGCAACGCCCGGCTAACTTCGGGCGGTTTCCTGCAACCGACTAGGAGTAGCAGAAACAACGAGGCTCGTTTCATGGCAGTTGTGCTGCCGGGAGATGATGTTCCGCCTCAAGCATCGCGCCCCAATTCGTCCGGCGCTCCATCTCGCCTTTGACCTCGTCGGAAATCACGTCACGGCTGTTGCGCATTTCCCACCCACCGCCGAGCGCCCTATAAATCGAAATCAACCCGAGCGCCACGTTGCCCTGGGCGCTGGCCAGGCCGTCCTCGGATGTCAACTGCGCCTGTTCAGTGGTGAGAACCGTTGTGTACGTTGTCTCGCCGGCTTTGTATTGAATCAGCGAAAGCTCGGTCGAGCGCCGCGCCGATGCCGCGGCGTCCGTTAACTTCGCAAGCGCTTGCTGCTGCGTGGAGAACACCGACAAGCCGTTCTCGACTTCCTGCTGCGCTGTCAGAACAACGCTTTGGTAGTTCAAAATAGCCGCCTGGAACTGGGCGTCTTGCACGCGTACCTGGTTGATGAGCCGGCCATAGTTGAAGACCGGCCAGACGAAGGATGCGCCGGCTTGCAAGGCCTTGCCTTGCCACATAAACATGTCGGAAAGGGTGTTAGTGCCCACATTGTTCGAGGAAAGCCCGAAAGCCCCGGACAGCGAGAATGCGGGGTACATGTTCGCCTTGGCGACTCCGATGAGGGCGCACTCCGTCGCGGCGTTTAGCCCGGCCTCGCGCACGTCGGGCCGACGCCGCAACAGGTCGCGGGGAATCCCCACCGTAACTTGACTCGGTGCAACGGGTATGTTGCCTGGCCCTTTCAGGTACTCATTGATCTTGTCGGGCGGCTCGCCCAAATAAACAGCGAGCGCGTTCTTGGCTTGGTTCAGCGAATCCTGCAGGGGCGGGATCTGCGCAGCAGTTTGCGAGAGCAGAGTTGCTGCCTGCCGAACATCGAGTTCGCTGGTCTCACCGTATTTGAATTGCACCGACGCGACGCGATAACTCTCCCTTTCTGCTTCTAGATTTTTCTCCGCCACTCGGATGCGTTCCTCGGCAGTGCGAATGTTGACGTAAGTGCTCGCCACGTCGGCGATCAGAGTCACCAAAGCATCGTCGTAAGCCGCAACCGTGCTGAGAAACGCGGCTCGGTCCGACTGAATCGTGCGCCGGTATTTCCCCCAGAAATCGGCCTCCCAGGAAGCCGCAAAAAGCAGTTGCGAGGTCGTGAATTCCGATGGCCCTCGGGTAGCCGACAACTGGTTGTAGTAGTTTAATCCCCCCGAGATCGCCTGCTGCTGCGGAAAAAGATTGCCGATGGATTGGTTGAGTTGTGCGCGAGCCTGCACCACCCGCACGCCGGCACTCTGAAGTGACGGGTTGTTCCGCCAAGCGACCTCGATTAATTGGCTGAGTACTGGATCATTGAAGCTGTGCCACCAGTAGGCGTCGGCCAGCTCCTCGGACTGACCAGCCGACCATTGCGCGGCAACCTTCGTCTTCGGTGTATGATAGTTTGGCCCTAGCATGCAAGAAGCAAGAAACATGCTCGCGAGAAACATCAGCATGCTCCTTAGCCAGTTTGGGTTGTGAAACTTCATAGTACCCACCTTCAGCACTGATGAGAACACTTGGAAAGGTCAGTGTAGTCTTTATCCTCTTCCTTTTTTCTTTTCGACGATGCGCTGCTTGAGACGCTCTCCCGACTGCTGCTGGGCAGCGGCAGGGGAATCGAGCGTTCTCACGGGCTTGCCATCTGGACCTTGATGAATGTGTACCTTGCGGGGCAGGGGCGGGTGCCTGGGTATTCGCTCCCTAAATATAGAACGCCGCCGGTGTCCGGCCACTTGGAAATCGTGCTGAACCAAGTCACTCCGTCTCAAAAGTCAAGTAGGTCAGTTTGCCGTTGCGCTCGAGCTGCATCGCCGCTGGTTCGCCAGGTTGCAGCTTATTGAACGCATCCCTCACACTGTCCACGCTGGTGATCGGTGTGTGATTCAAAGAATGAATCACATCCCCTTGCATAAGGCCAGAATCAACCGCGAGGCGATTGGAGACTGTTGAAGTGACCAACACGCCCGAGGGAATTCGTAAGCCGCCCAAATATTCGAGAATTTGCGGCTCGACCGTGACACCGGTGACGCCTAGCCTGGGGATGAGTACCTTGGTCGGGTCGGCCAAATCGGAAAGCCGACCGGGGTCGTCCTTGGGTTCAATGATCGGGACTATCAAATCAAGCTTCTTGCTCCCGCGCACGATTTGCAGTTTGGTGGAATTGCCGGCATTCAACAGATAAAGGCTCAGCAAGAAGAGCGGCAAGTTGTCGACGGGCATCCCGTCAACTGCGGTGATGATGTCCTCCACTTTCAAACCGGCACGTTCCGTGGGCCCGCCCGGCGTCACGTCCGAGACGATCACGCCGACTTCGTTGGGGATTCCCAGACCGCGAGCGAGACCGGGCGTGAGGGTCTGCAAATCGGCGCCAATGGCGCGGCGCCGCACGCGACCGTGCTGGCGAATTTGTTCGTAGGCGTAGCGAACCATACCGCTGGGAATGGCAAATCCGAGGCCTTCGTTTCCGCCGGACTGCGAGTAGATAAACGTGTCGATGCCCACAACGTTCCCTTCCATATCCACAAGCGGACCAACGCTGTTGCCGGGATTGATCGCGGCATCGGTCTGGATGTAGACCATGGGGTTATCCGGATCCGGCTGTCGCAGCACGGAACTGACCAGGCCAAACGCCACAGAATTTTCCAATCCTTCGGGGCTGCCGAACGCCAGCACCACTTGGCCTTTGCGGAGACGCGCGTAGCGAGCGAGGAGAAGCATCGGCAATCCCGAAGCCTCCACTTTCAGCACCGCCAGATCGATCATCTTGCTAAATCCCACGATGCGCGCGGGACGCATACGGCCACGCGATTTTAGCAAGGAAATCGCCTGTGATTCCTCACTAGCGGAAGGAGTCAGGATGACGCGTACGCGCTCTGCTCCTTTCACCACGTGATAATTGGTGACGATGTAGCCATCCGGGTCGACGATCACGCCGGAACCAACACTGCGCTCGCGGCCGACGGACGAGGAGCCGCGGTCGTCTTCTTCTTCGTGAACCCCATAACCGGTCACCAGGACTTCCACCACGGCTGGCGACACACGGGTGACCAGGCCTTCGAAGGAACCCCTCATTTGCCGCAGGATTTCGGCATCCTTCGCCGCAGCGGTGGATTGCGCGCGAGTCGATGGCGGAACCAAGCTCAGAACCGGCAGCAAGAAAACGAGGAAACGGCAAGTTCGACGGAGGAGCGCGCCCAACGCGAAAGTCATGACGACACCTGGACTTTCCATGGAAGGATCTCACCCGTGGGTCTTGCGTTCTGTGGCATTCCTTGCGAGGTAAGGGGCGAAATGTGCAGATACCGCACGCCGATTCCAACAATGTACCGAGCCTTCTGGAGCCGTTTGGCGAAGAGCGCCTGATCGATTTTGGCCTCCGTGAGCGTCAGAACGGCAACCGAGTCGGTCCCTGCGGTTTGTGAGAAGGCCGGAGTGCAACTAGTCACGAGAGGAACAATGGCGAGGAAGGGCTTGGTCATTCCAACTACTTTCCGGTCGTCCCAAAGAGAATGCAGAAGGAGCGGAGCGGTACCCCTCGGGTGTGTTGCGAATATCGGAGACGTTTCCTCCGCCGGAATGTATACCTTTGCGCGGAACAGTGTCAATCCGCTGGATCTCTGGGCGCAAAGACGGATTCTTTTCGGCCATAGCAACAAATCCGTTGTGACCCGGTTTTCCGGCAGGTATACTGCAACACGCTGCGGAAGAACGCGCAAGAAAACCCGCCACCCAGCGCTTCAGCGGATGCACGCCTCTACTCGCGATCTGAAATTTTGCGTGTGCGATTCGATTCGCAGTGGAGGAGGTCTTCATGGCATTGAGAAAGCTCATGCTGCAATTGCGGCGAGCCCTGTCGTTGCTCCTTCTGCTTGCCTGTGTCGCGACCGCGACCGATACGCCGGCCAATGTTGCCGGTACATGGAAAATCAAATTGAGCGGTGAGGGTGGAAGCGCAAACCAAACGATTGAATTGAAACAAGATGGGGGAAAGATCACCGGCACTTTCAAAGGGCCGCGCCAGTCGGGCCCGCTCGAAGGCACGGTCGACGGAAACAATATCCAATTTCATGTGAAGACCCGGGTTCCGCTGGACTATACGGGAACGGTGGATGGCGACACGATGAAGGGAACAATGTCAGGGCACGGAAAGGCCGGCAACTGGACCGCCGAGCGCGCGAAGTAGGCCATTCGAACCCGGGTGTGATGCCCATCCGTTAAGCACTGGGCGAAGCCGGAACTCAATGAAGAAGCAAGGAGGAACCATGAAGCAGGAGATAGTTCTGATTGGAACGCTGGGCCTGTGTCTCGTTGCGTTCGCCGCACCGGGGTCACCGGCACAAACTCAGGGGAGCGCGACGCCCACGCCAGCTGAGAAGTTAGATAAGCTGGAAGCGTTGTCGAAGCAGCTCAATCTGACGCCGGACCAGAAGGAAAAGCTTCTTCCGATCCTGAAAGCCGAAGCTCCGAAGATGCAGGCTATCAAAGACAACACATCTTTGACAGGAATTCAGAAGCTGCAACAGATTAGGGCTCTTCATGAACAGACAGAACCTCAGGTGAAGGCGATCCTGTCGCAACAGCAGTTCGACCAACTACAGAAAATCCGACAGCAAGAAATCGAGAAGATGATCGAGAAAAAACGTGCCGCTCAGTAATCTGTCGACCGTATCAGGGGAATTACGACTCGCCGCGCGCCGAGGATCTCTGACAGTCGCCGATGGCGTGATCGACCCTGCCAATTGTCGGCTGAAAAAAAATCTCCCAATACTTCAGTCACGCGGGTTTTGAGTATTATGGTGGCACGTTTGGTTGCGGCATATCAAAACACCAATGAAAAGCGTGGTTGCGGGGACAGGTGTGTGCGCTGCAAAACCGCTAACGTATTGATTACAGGACCGCCTTAGCGAATAGAAGGCTCCTCCCTTCGGAACAACTTCGGAAAAAAATCGAGCCTGACAAAAAAGGGGAAGTAAAGCGGTGGGGCGAGTGGGGCAGTTAAGAGGCTCTCGAAAAACCTAAGTGGTTGTGATGCCACGTCTTATCTTAGATTTTCCCTCGTTCGCAACGAGGAGGCCGAGGGTTCGAATCCCTTCTCGTCCACCAGATTCTAAAAGACTTATCCCTGTCCTTCGCCAAAACTCCATCCGGCGTTAAAATCAGCAAGATACCGCAACGCCGCGTAACATGTTACTTGGATGAATTCAGACGGCGTACGCAATTATTGCGGAGCACAGGCCTAAAGTGAAAACATCCCCTGTGCGATAAACCATCATCAGCGCCGATGAAAATCCTAGATTCGCGGTCCAAACGTGAAGCCACATTCATAGAGCCGATGGAATGTTTGGCTGTGTCGCGCCTACCGGACGGTTTGGACTGGACGTATGAAATCTTTAGAGTACACATCTCTAACCATCGAGATTTTCTACTTTTCGATTAACACAGTCCGACTCTCGGCGAAAGCTGGGTCAGATCGCATAACCCGAAGGCCCTCAGTTCAAATCTGGATGGCCCCGGGGAAGTCGAACGGCGGTGAAAACAGCCTTGCTCAACAGAAAAGCGTGGCTGACGGCGCGGCAGTTGTGCCCGGTAAGTCTTACTTCAAGTCCGCTAACTGGCCATTGAGTCCTGGTTTCCGATCACCGCCTTGGATATTCGGGATTTTGAGGTGGATCAGCAGGGCTCTGAATCATGTTATAGGCTAGATTCAACAGCGAACCAAAACTATGGCAAGCTTGAGACAAACCTGGGCACGAATCACTGCCACCGCGGACCAGGGGCATCGGCACACCATAAGTCTGAAACTACGCGACATGAGTCAGCTGTTCAATTCGATGGACCCTTCTCCGTTCATTGAAAAGGACCTCGACGACGACGCAGAGGAATTTATCGTAAGCTGGGCCCAAGAATTCTCCCCTGACGCTTCAATCAAATTGCGTATCCACTTGGACCAGTGGCCGGCCGAAGATCCCAAAGAACTGATCAGGACGGCCGTCCACAATCACTTTGCTCACCGTGCCGAAATTACTAACTTGGAGTTCAAGCGCCTCCTGAAGCAAGGCCGCACCAGTCTTTTCATCGGGCTGCTGTTCTTGGCTGGCTGTCTACTTCTCAGCAAGATGTTGTTAGGTCGT
>Ga0207758_1000047_pt1 | contig 17137 bp, 16 predicted proteins | sample LuqExpMetageno12_FD_187770 | JGI IMG/M metagenome (GOLD analysis project Ga0207758, IMG submission 187770) | Tropical forest soil microbial communities from Luquillo Experimental Forest, Puerto Rico - Sample 12 (SPAdes) | ecosystem: Environmental > Terrestrial > Soil > Tropical forest ... | reverse complement strand
GAGCCATTCCGACGGCCGGCGAAGCTTGCTGGCAGGCGCATTCCACGCTTCCGGCGCGGTTACCAGCGCGCGTGACACTTCCTTGAGATCACCGTCGGTATCCTGAAAGCGCTTGGCCAGCAGGTCGATCAGTGACTGTGGCGGCGCATCCGCCACGAAATGCCGCGCCAACTTCGTGGCGACGTGTTTGGCAGTCGCTGGGCTGCGCGCGAGCGTTAGCAGGACGGAGCGGCCTTGCTCGAAACCGTTATCAGCGTAGTCGCGGCCGAGCACACGCTCAGCACCCGGCTCATGCTGGCGCGGATTAAAGATGAAGACGCCGCCTTCGGGCTGACGCGGCGGCACGACGCTCCAGCCGGTGATCACCTTGGCAAAATTGGTGACATCCGCCTGGCTGTAACCTGAGCGCACGCCGACGGTGTGCAGCTCCATGATCTCGCGCGCGAGATTTTCGTTGAGCCCTTTATTGCGCCGCTGACCGGCGAACGAGTTCGGGCCGATCGACTGCGCGTTGTCGAGATAGAGTAGCATCGCCGGATGCGTCTCGACCGCGAGCAGCATATCGAAGAACTTGCCGCGCACATGCGACCGGATCGCCTCGCGCTCAAAGGCGCCGCAGAGCGCACGCACCGGACCCTTGTCGGCGGAAACGCAGAAATGATTCGACCAGAACCACACCAGCCGTTCGACGAAGCCGGTTTCCGCCGCGAGTGCGACGTCGAAGCGCGCCTGCGCTTCCTTCAAATAGATCTGCTGCGGCACGCCAAGCATCGGCCTTGCGGTTACGTCGGGCTTGGCCATGTCCGGTTTCACGCTGTCATTCGAGGCCGGTGCGACCATTTCGGATGGATTGGAAGACAACGCGGCGGCTTTCGCCAAACGCTCCGCCTTCTCTTCCTGCCGGAAGGCGACGAGCGCGCGGAAAGCCTCGCCGACACTGAGGAGATCGCTGTTGCTGATCTGTCCCGCAGCGGGATTGTCGAGGTCGGCCAGCAGCGCGCCGCGCGCATCAGTAGGCGCGGCAGCCTTGGGCATGAAACCGAATCGGTTGAGCGCGATTGCCGACTGCGCGCGCGGGAGGGCCATGGATCGCCTTGCCTCCACCCCGCCCTCGTTTCGGATCCTGCAGCAGCGATCATTAACGAAGCATGAGCGCCGGCTTACAGTTTGGTCATCTGGAAACGGACTTTCCCCGCGCACGGACTCGCCCCATATTCGGCCTAATGACAAAACCTCCCAAAAAACCGAAGGATCCAGCGCGTCCCACGCGCGCCAAGGCCGCGCGTCCGCAAGAGCCGGCAACGCCCGATTCGCTCGCCGACCTGCTCAACCCGGCAATCAAGAAGGGCACCGCGGGCTTGGGTTCCGGCACGGGTTTGCAGCCTCCGCCGGACAATTCGTTCGACCGGCGCGCCGATTTCTCGGCAGCGCACAAGGCGCGTAAGTCCGTGCCCAAAGGCTTCCCTGAAACGTTTGAGCCACCGCCGGTCACGGGGCTCGATCCCAAGCTCGCGGAAGAGCTTGGTTTAAGCGACGAGGCGAAATACCGGCTGCCGAAGGCCGACTTGCCGACACAGCCGGGCGGCTTCGCGGGCCTCGTCAGCCAGCGGTCGCTGGAGAAGCTGCTGCGTGAGGGCCGCAAGGAATTCACTGACACGCCGTGGGCGCCGCATCGTCCGCCGCGCCCGGAAAAATCTGAGGGTGGCAAAAAACTGATCATCAGGTCGGACTTCGAGGTCAAGGGCGACCAGCCACAAGCGATCGCGGAGCTGGTCGAGGGCGTCAAGCGCAAGGAACGCACGCAGGTGCTTCTCGGCGTTACCGGCTCCGGCAAGACCTTCACCATGGCCAAGGTGATCGAGGCAACGCAGCGCCCGGCCCTCATCCTTGCGCCCAATAAGACGCTGGCGGCGCAGCTCTACGGCGAGTTCAAGGCCTTCTTTCCCGATAACGCGGTCGAATATTTCGTCTCCTATTACGATTACTACCAGCCGGAAGCCTACGTCCCACGCACCGACACCTACATCGAGAAGGAATCCTCGATCAACGAACAGATCGACCGCATGCGCCACTCGGCGACACGCGCGCTGCTCGAGCGCGATGACGTGATCATCCTCGCCTCTGTGTCCTGCATCTACGGTATCGGCTCGGTGGAAACCTATTCCGCGATGACCTTCACGCTCAAGCAGGGCGGCAAGATCAACCAGCGGCAATTGCTCGCCGACTTGGTGGCGCTGCATTACAAGCGCTCGGGCGGCGATTTCTTCCGCGGCTCGTTCCGAGTGCGTGGCGACAGCGTCGAGATTTTCCCGGCGCACTACGAAGACCGCGCCTGGCGTGTATCGCTGTTCGGCGACGAGATCGAGTCGATCCACGAATTCGATCCGCTCACTGGGCATAAAACCGACGAGCTGGAATTCGTGAAGGTTTACGCCAATTCGCACTACGTGACGCCACGCCCCACGCTGATCCAGGCCATCCAGGGCATCAAGCACGAGCTGCGGCAACGGCTCGAGCAGCTCAACTCCGCTGGCCGCCTCTTGGAAGCGCAACGGCTCGAACAGCGCACCATCTTCGATCTGGAGATGATGGAGGCAACCGGCTCCTGCGCCGGTATTGAGAACTATTCGCGCTACTTGACTGGCCGCAAGCCGGGCGAGCCGCCGCCGACGCTGTTCGAATACGTGCCGGACAACGCGCTGGTGTTCGTGGACGAAAGCCACGTTACTATTCCGCAGCTCGGCGGCATGTACCGCGGCGACTTCCGCCGGAAGGCGACGCTTGCCGAATATGGCTTCCGCCTGCCTTCGTGCATGGACAATAGGCCGCTGCGCTTCGAGGAATGGGACGCTATGCGACCGCAGACGCTCGCCGTCTCCGCCACGCCTGGCGCCTGGGAGATGGAGGAAGCGCGCGGCGTCTTCGTCGAGCAGGTGATCCGCCCTACCGGACTGATCGATCCGCCGGTCGAAGTGCGTCCGGCGCGCACGCAAGTCGATGACCTGGTCGGCGAAGTGCACCAGGTGGCACAGGCCGGCTACCGGTCACTCATCACTGTGCTTACCAAGCGCATGGCCGAGGACTTGACCGAATACCTACACGAACAGGGCATCCGCGTGCGCTACATGCACTCGGACATCGACACACTCGAGCGGATCGAGATCATCCGCGACTTACGCCTGGGCGCCTTCGACGCCTTGGTCGGCATCAACTTATTGCGCGAGGGCCTCGACATTCCGGAATGCGCGCTGGTCACCATTCTCGACGCCGATAAGGAAGGCTTCCTGCGCAGCGAGACGAGCCTGATCCAGACCATCGGCCGCGCAGCGCGCAACGTCGACGGTAGGGTGATCCTTTATGCTGACCAGGTAACCGGCTCGATGCTGCGAGCCATCGATGAGACCAACCGGCGGCGCGAGAAGCAGACGGAATACAACAGGATGAACGGCATCACGCCGGAGAGCGTACGCAAGGGCATCGCCGACATCCTCGACAGCGTGTACGAGCGCGACCATGTGCTGATCTCGACCGGCGGCACGACAGCCGGCGAGTTTGGCGAGGCGGCGACTATTGGGCACAATCTAGAAGCAGTGATCGCAGACCTCGAGACGCGCATGCGCGAGGCCGCCGCCGATCTCGATTTCGAGGAGGCCGCACGCTTGCGCGACGAGATCAAGCGCCTGCGCGCCACCGAGCTGGCGGTGCTCGATAATCCGACGGCCCGCGAAGTGATGGCAGCGCAGACCAAGGGTCTGCAGTCGCGCTCACGGCCGCACAAGCCCGAGCTCGACGAGATGGGGATTGCCACTTGGCACGAGGTGAAGCCGGCAGGCAGCCCACCGCGCAGCAAGCTCGGAAGGCCGGGAATGCGCCGCGGGTTTAACAAGCGCGGGCGGTAAACTGCCGCACGCCGGTTGCGAGGCAACCGGCGCCGGTCCCTCGGGGCAGGCAGCCCAGCCGGTGGAATCGCCGATGACCCAAGCGCGCGCCGCCAGGGTGTGCTGGAGGCGACCCTGAAGGGCGACGTTGACACGAATCTCGATAAGCGCGGCGACACGTCACCAAGCGCGCATCGACGAGAAGATGAAGTCGGCGAAAACCGGTTCCGCCCACCTGATCCTGTTTCCAACTCGGCGGGCCCTTGCAGGCCGGTTGCGGTCGTATCACCATTGGGGCCCAACCGTTGCAGGAGGTCGTCATGGCTAAGGGTCAGCAAAGATCCACCAAAGAAAAGAAGAAACCGAAGGCCGACAAGGACAAGCCCAAACAGTTGTCCGCCTACAAATTGGCTCAAACGCAGGGCGCGTCCGCCAGCCCCTATAGCCCGGCGGGTAAGAAGTAACGTAATTGCGCGCCGGAAACCGCGCCCCCGGCCTGCGTAAATCTCTCACCGCGGCACATGAACCTTTTGCTCGCTCCGGACAGCGTAAGGGGCTGTCTTGGCGAAACGGTTCACTATCGCCTTCTTCAAATTCGTCGGCACGTTACGCCAGACATTTCGCGCGTGTTGTCGATGCGAGCGCCGCGGGCGCGAGAAGACACTGAGATTCAACGTGCCAACGACCGGCGCGATCTCCGGCGCCGGCATCACTACTGCCAAACGCCCGGTTACGCACAACACGCTGAGCGCCGAGCACAGAATTTAGTTTTGATGTGATCGGGCGACAAATCGTCGACGCCACGCGCTCTCCGGCAGTAGATGCATATGGTTCAAACGCGCCGTGCCTGCGCCCGTTTTACGGTCAGCCACAGCAGGCTCCGATGAAAGCTCAGTTCGCTTGGGCCTTGCGCGGCAGCGGATAGTCTTCGCTTTCGTACAGCCGGCGGATACCATTGCCGTCGAAGCGCTTTTCCTCGACTTCCAAGTAGGCGCCGAGCAGCAATTCAGGCGGCAACTCCTCGATCGCAAAGCGGATCGCCTCCGCGGCGGTCGGAAAACGCTTGTATCCGATCGGTCGGCGGGATTTGCGGCTGCGGCTCGGGAACAGCTCAGACGGTGCCCTGTAATTGATAAGCGACATCAACAGTGACTCCTAAGTGTTAAATATGGCCCTTATGACGCAAAAAATCCAGCCTCTGCGGCCCCAGCGTGCCTGCGTCACCCCGCTAAAATAAACCGAAATCCGTGAACAAAGGCGGCCCGGCGCGCTGTGTTGGGCCATGATTTTGTTAGCCGGATGATTTGGTCGGCGAAGTGCATTTCACCGGAGCCTTTATCGAACTCCAATAGCATCAGCGCCTTAAAAATGGTCGGTGGCTTTGTTGTGCCCGATACAGCAGTCCTGGTTGGTGACCAAGACGCCGAAGAATAGGCAAAGCTTGCCGTCACAGTGCTGCTAAATTTTTCGATCTCGGCGCGCGCAGGCAGCAGCGATGAGTCCGATGAATGCAGAAGCCGTGGCGAGACGACGCCAGTCTGCGCGATGCCCCCGCTTCAGAGCAAAGCCTTGTCTGGACAGTCACACGGACCAGCGGCGCGGTTCAATCGCTCAGGTGGCGAAACGGAAATGCATAACGTCGCCGTCGGCGACCACATAATCTTTACCTTCCAGCCGCATCTTGCCGGCCTCGCGTGCTCCAACCTCGCCGCCGGCGGCGACGTAGTCGTTGTAACCGATGGTCTCGACACGGATAAAGCCTCGCTCAAAATCGCTATGGATCACACCGGCGGCTTTCGGCGCCTTCGTGCCCTGCGTGATGGTCCAAGCGCGCGTCTCCTTCGGACCGGCGGTGAAATATGTGACCAGATGCAGCAGCGCATAGCCAGCGCGCACCAGTCGGTCTAGGCCCGTCTCCTTCAGTCCGACGGCGGCGAGATAGTCAGCACGCTCGCCCGACGGCAGCATGGCAATTTCCGATTCGATCTTCGCCGAGATCACTACCGCCACCGCGCCTTCCTGCTTGGCGCGCTCTTCGACTTTGCGGGAAAAGTCGTTGCCCGTCGCCGCGGAAGCCTCGTCCACATTGCAGGCGTAGAGCACCGGCATCGAGGTGAGCAGGCCGAGCGAGTGAAAAAGGTCCTCCTCCTCCGGCTTGCGCTCGACGAAGCGCGCCGGCTTGCCCTCACGCAGCAAAGCGAGCGCGCGGTTGATCAGGCTCAGTGTCTCCTTGGCTTCTTTGTCGTTGCCCTTGGCCTTTTTCTCCAGCGTGTCCACGCGTTTTTCCAGACTGTCGAGATCGGCCAGCATCAATTCGGTTTCGATGGTCTCGATGTCGGCGATCGGATCGATCTTGTCCTCAACATGGGTGATGTCTGTGTCCTCAAAGCAACGCACGACGTGGATGATGGCATCGACCTCGCGGATGTTTGCTAGAAACTGGTTGCCGAGGCCATCGCCCTTCGACGCGCCCTTCACCAACCCCGCAATGTCGAGGAACAAGATGCGCGTCGGCACGATCTGCTCGGATTTGGCGAGCACCGCCAGCTTTTGCAGGCGCAAATCGGGCACTCCGATCTCGCCGACGTTCGGCTCGATGGTGCAGAATGGATAGTTGGCAGCCTGTGCTGCCGCTGTTTCGGTCAGCGCATTGAAGAGCGTCGACTTACCGACATTCGGCAGGCCGACGATGCCGCATTTGAATCCCATGGATTGCGTCTACCTGTCATTCGTCGGTGCCGTCCGACTCCTCGCTCCCGCGGAAGCCCTTCGCTTCCATAGCGAGATGCACCTTGTTCTGGAAATTCGAATCCTTGCCTTGCACTAGCAGCCCCGCTTCCTCGGCGATGACCTCACACAGTGCCTGAACCCAGGGCCATTCATCCTTGGTAAAGTCGCCGAGCACGTGGCGCGGCACAAGTTCCTTCACGTCCGGCTTGCCGATACCGATCCGCACACGCTTGTAGTCGTTGCCAAGGTGCGCGGTGATCGAGCGCAGGCCATTGTGGCCGGCATCGCTGCCGCCCACCTTTACCCGCACCTTGGCCCGCGGCAGATCGACCTCGTCGTGAAACACCACGATCTCGCCTGCCGCAAGCTTGTAGAAGCTGGCCGCATTCTGCACTGCGCGGCCGGAATCGTTCATGAACGTACCGGGAAGCAAGAGCAGAAGTTTCTCGCTGGCGATCGTGCCTTCCACCGCGACGCCCAGGAAACGCTTGCGCCACGGCGCGATGCCGTGGCCGCGGGCGATCGCCTGCACCACCATGAAGCCGATGTTGTGGCGGTTGTCGGCGAAACGCGGGCCGGGATTTCCGAGGCCGACGAAAAGCAGCATGGCTTCTACGGCGTCGCCGCCTCAGATCATCGCTGGCGAAAGTGAGTAAGATCTTGCGCGCCGCCTCACTTCTTTTCGGCCTTCGCCGGCGCGGCCGCGGCAGCACTAGTCGCGGCCGGAGCGGCACCAGGCGCCGCACCGGGAGTCGCACCAGGTGCTGCCCCGGGAGCCGCACCTTCGGCGCCGGGCACCGCGCCCGCAGCGGCAACAGCCGCGGCAGCGGCCGCGGCGGCAGCCGCCGCTTCGGCAGCGGCCTTCATTTCTTCTGCGTAGCCGGACGGCGGAACCACCGTGACCAGCGTGATGTCGCCCTGGGCGATCACCCGCACGTTCGGCGGCAACGTTACGTCGCTGAGGTGCTTCGAATAGTTGATCTCCAGGCCAGAGATGTCGACCTCAATCGCTTCGGGGATCGACTCAACTGGACACATCACTTCGATTGTGTGAGTGACGATGTTGACCGCGCCGCCGCGTTTGACGCCAGGCGACTGGTCGGCATTTAGCACCTTCAGCGCCACGTTGACGCGGATTACAGCGCCTTCCGACACGCGCAGAAAGTCCACGTGCACCGGCGAGCCTTTTACTGGATCGAGTTGGAAGTCGCGCGGGATCACGCGGTGCTTGGTGCCGTCCACATCGAGATGGAAGAGCGTGGTGAGAAAGCGCCCAGCATAAATGCGCCGGTTGAGTTCGGTATGGTCCAACTGGACCATCTGGGGGGGCTTGTTCTCTCCGTAGATCACGCCCGGCACTTTGCCGGAACGGCGTGCAGCCCGGGCGGCCCCCTTGCCGCCTTTCGGACGCACCGCCGCCTTCATTTCTTGGACGGCCGTCATGGTGAAACCCTCATCTAACCCATAGAAAAGGCGGCATTTTCCGCCGCCAGCTGAACGCGGCAAGCCTCCAGGGGTGCCGGGGGCCGCTTTCGCGCAGGCTTATAGCGGGGGGCCTCGCAAAGGGCAAGAAAGGTCAATGCGCATAAATTATTGGGCCGCGGCCGAACCCGAGCTTTTCTTGGGCTTTTCGAGCTTGGCTTCGAGCGCCGCGACACGCACCTTCAGCGCCTCGTTTTCCTCGCGGGCCAGGCGGGCCATTTCCCTGACCGCCTCGAAATCCTCGCGTTGGACCACGTCGAGATCGCGCAGAATGCGCTCGGCCTGATTGCGAAATAAGGTGTCGAACTCGCGCCGAACCCCTTGCGCAACCCCGGCGGCATCGTTCATCAGACGCGCCATCTCGTCGAAAATGCGGTTGCTGGTCTGGGTCATGCTTCTTCTCCAATTGGTTTAACAATGGCGGTCCAGCCATCCCGCCGCAAGGGGCAGCATGCTACCACTCATCCGTCTTAGCCGGATCTCGTAATGCCCCTTTTTGTTATTCCCTTTCCCGCCTTCGATCCGGTGCTGGTGCATCTCGGCCCATTCGCCATTCGTTGGTATGCCCTTGCCTACATTGCCGGCATCCTGCTCGGCTGGGTCTATGCCCGCGCACTCATTCGCAAAAAGTGCCTGTGGGGCGGCGAGGCGCCGCTCACCGTCACCGACTTTGACGATTTCGTCGTCTGGGCGACGTTCGGCATCATTCTCGGCGGTCGCACCGGCTACGTGCTGTTTTACAATCTGCCGCACTTCGCCGAGCACCCGATCGAGATCTTCCAGCTCTGGAACGGAGGCATGTCGTTCCACGGTGGCTTTACCGGCTGCGTGGTGGCGGTGGTCTGGTTTGCAAAGAAGCGCGGCATTCCATTCCTCTCGCTTGGCGACCTGACCTGCGCGGTTGGGCCGATAGGGCTGTTCCTCGGGCGGCTTGCCAATTTCGTCAACGGTGAATTGTGGGGCCGCCCGGCCGACGTGCCTTGGGCGATGATCTTTCCCGGCGGCGGTCCGCTGCCACGGCACCCAAGCCAACTCTACGAGGCGACGTTGGAGGGCCTGGTGTTGCTCGCCGTGCTAGCGCTGCTGATGCGCGCGGGCGCGCTGAAGCGGCCGGGCCTGATCGTCGGCTGTTTCGCGGTCGGCTACGCGCTTGCACGCACAACCTGCGAATTCTTCCGCGAGCCCGATGCCCAGCTCGGCTTCTTGTGGGCTGGCGCGACCATGGGTCAGCTATTGTGCATCCCCTTGCTGATCGCCGGCCTTTGCTTCATCGCCTACGCGGTGAGGCATCCATTGCAGAGCACCTGATGCCCAACCTACTGCCGCTCGAAGTCGATATCCGCCAGCGCATCGCCGCGGCCGGTCCGATGCCGATCGCCGAATACATGGCGCTGTGCCTGACCGATCCAGAGCACGGCTACTACTCTACGCGCGATCCGTTCGGCACCCGTGGGGACTTCATCACCGCGCCGGAAGTGAGCCAGATGTTCGGCGAGATGATCGGACTATGGATAGCCGCGGTATGGAGCAAAATGGGCTCGCCGGAGAACATCCGTATCATCGAGCTTGGCCCCGGGCGCGGCACCTTGATGAAGGACGCGCTGCGCGCCGGCAAGGTGATGCCGTCATTCCGAGAGGCTGTTGTGCTACATCTCGTCGAGATCAGCCCATCGCTACAAAAACAGCAGGAACACACACTCGAGCATCTTTCGACGCCGATGTTTTGGCACGCGGCGCTCGTCGACGTGCCAAAAGGTCCCTCAATCATTGTTGCCAACGAATTTTTCGATGCAATACCGGTTCATCAGGCGGTGAAGACCGAGCAGGGCTGGCATGAGCGCCTGGTCGAGGTCGATGCGGCCGGCAATCTCGCCTTCACCATCTCGCCCGACGTACTGCCGCAGTTCGAGCGGCTGCTACCGCCGCCGCTGCGTCACGCACCCGATGGAGCGATCTTGGAATGGCGAACCGAAAACGTCTCGATGGAGCTCGGCCGCCGGCTGGCGCGCGACGGCGGCGCCGCGCTGGTGATCGACTATGGACATGCCGAGACCGCCCTCGGCGACACCTTACAGGCGGTCGGCCAACATGTTTATGCCAACCCGCTGACCGCGCCTGGGAACATCGATCTTACTGCCCACGTTGATTTCCAGGCGCTCGGAAAGGCGGTCGAGTCGATGGGCGTTTACGGCTTCGGGCCCGTCACCCAGTCGCAATTGCTGCGCCGGCTTGGCATCATGACGCGCGCGGCGGCGCTCAAGGCCAGGGCTCCGGAGGGCGCCGCAGCTGAGATCGATGCAGCGCTCCAGCGCCTGATCGGTGAGGGCAAGGCCGGCATGGGCGCCTTGTTCAAAGCCGTTGCCTTCGCGCATCCGTCGCTCGGCGTGCCGCCTGGATTCGATTGACATGCTACAGGCTCTCTTGCTCAGCGAACTGGCCGGTGTTCGCCATGGGTTTTTCACCCGTAGCGGTGGCGTCTCGCACGGCGTATATGCCACGCTCAACGGCGGCACCGGCTCCAACGACGCGCCCGACAACGTCGAAGAAAATCGCGCGCGTATGGCGATCGCACTGGGCGTGACGCCCAATCGCTTCCTCACCGCCTACCAAATTCATTCGCCCGACGTCGTCGTCGTGGAGGAGCCGTGGACGCACGACAGGCGTCCGCGCGCCGACGCCATGGTCACCCGCCTGCCGCGGCTCGCCATTGGCGTGTCGACTGCCGACTGCGGGCCGTTGCTGTTCGCCGACGCCGAGGCGCACGTGATCGGCGCTGCCCATGCCGGCTGGCGCGGTGCGCTCGCCGGCGTGATTGAAGCGGCCATCGCCGCCATGGAAAAACTCGGCGCGGAGCGCTCACGCATCGCGACAGCGCTCGGTCCCACCATCCGGCAGCCGAACTATGAGGTCGGCTCCGAATTCGTCGAACGTTTTCTCGCGGCGGACGCGGATAATGAACGCTTCTTCAAACCCTCGACCAGTTCCGGACATGCCATGTTCGATCTCGGCGGCTATATCGCAGAGCGTTTGCAGCGTGCGGGCATCACGAATTTCGAGGACCTCGGCCTGTGCACCTATGCGGAGCCGGAGCGATTTTTCAGCTACCGCCGTACTACCAAATTGGGAGAACCGGATTACGGCCGCCATATCAACGCGATTGCGCTCGCCGATTAACGGTTTTCACGATCGACACTCTAGAGGCTGGACTCGCGACCGCTTTCGCAGCTACGGTTCGCATCGGCCAGAGGGATGTCCATAAAAATAAGGCCAGGGGTGTCAATGCAGTGGAGTTGGTGCGGGCGCGCCTTTCGCGGGAGGCGACCTTTATCGGGTGCTCTGGCCGCGCCGTGCGCGCTTCTGCTTGCCGCCTGCAATCCGCAGCCCATCGCTTCGGCCAACTTTCCGCGTGGCGCCACAGTATCCTTCGAATCGATTGACGGAGCACCACCCGTCCAATTCCACCAGTTAGTGGAGCATCTCAATGACGAGGCGGAGAGCCGGCGTCTGGCGGTGGCCTCGCGCGAAAGCCCGTCCGTGTATCGTGTGCGCGGCTATCTCGCCGCGAAGGTGGTGCGCAGGCAAACCACGATCGCCTGGGTGTGGGACGTGTTCGACCGCGACGACCACCGCGCGCTGCGCATCAGCGGTCAGGAGACCGCCAAGAGCCTGCACCGCGACGCCTGGTCAGCCGCCGACGACGCCATGATGCAACGGATTGCCCGCGACAGCATGGCGCAGCTCGCGGCCTTCCTGACCTCGCCCGAGGTGGCGCCGGGTACGCCCGAAAGCGAGCCGCGCATGGTGGTGGCCGGCGCTGCGGCGGCGCCCGATGCGCTGCCCGGCGGCGACACCGGTACCGCCCCCCGCCCGGCGCAAACTGCCGCTCTGTCCGCGCGCGAAGCGCTGGCCCCAGACCGGTAGGTCTAGTCCGCATTCACCCTCGCGCAAAGCTTCGGGTCGGTGAATTGGACTCGTATTGCGAGCCTCCCCCCGCCTTGTTATGACCACGCCGCCGTTGCTACTTAGTGAGACGAGGGTTCGGGATGGCGGGCAAAAACGGTGCAATCAAGCTCGTCGCCGGCAATTCAAATCCGGCTCTGGCACAGGCGATTTCCGACTACCTCAAGACCCCACTGACCAAGGCGCTGGTGCGGCGTTTCGCCGACATGGAAGTGTTCGTCGAGATCCAGGAAAACGTGCGCGGCGCCGACGTTTTCGTGATTCAGTCAACTTCATATCCGGCCAACGACCATGTGATGGAATTGCTGATCATCATCGATGCGTTGCGCCGCTCCTCGGCCCGCCGCATCACCGCGGTGATCCCCTATTTCGGCTACGCCAGGCAGGACCGCAAACCCGGCCCCCGCACGCCGATCTCCGCCAAGCTCGTGGCCAACCTTATCACCCGCGCCGGCGCCGACCGGGTGATGACACTCGACCTACATGCCGGGCAGATCCAGGGCTTCTTCGACATCCCGACCGACAACCTCTATGCCTCGCCGGTGATGGTGCGCGACATCCGCGAGCACTTCAAACTCGACAACATCATGGTGGTGTCGCCCGACGTAGGCGGCGTGGTGCGCGCCCGCGGGCTGGCCAAGCGCATTAGCGCGCCGCTCGCTATCATCGACAAGCGGCGCGAGCGCGCCGGCGAATCCGAAGTGATGAACGTGATCGGCGACGTTGCCGGCTATACCTGCGTGCTAGTCGACGACATCGTCGACTCCGGCGGCACGCTGGTGAACGCTGCCGACGCCCTGCTCGCGAACGGCGCCAAAGAAGTCTACGCCTATATCAGCCACGGCGTGCTGTCGGGCGGCGCGGTCGCCCGCATTGCCAAGTCGCGGTTGAAGGAACTGGTGATCAGCGACTCGATCCAGCCGACCAATGAAGTGCAGGCCACCAAGAATATCCGCGTGCTGCACATCGCCCCACTGATCGGCGAAGCAATCGGCCGCACCGCGCACGAGGAGTCGGTCTCGAGTTTGTTCGACTAATCCGAGTCGAATTACTTTTTGTTTGGTCGCGCGGCCGACACAAAATCGGTATCCACTTTTGCTAGCCGCGGTCCGGCCGAGTTATCCACCGAAGATTCAATTTGACTCTACATTCGCTGTGGAGACTCGATTCGCCGCGGTTGCGTGTGACAGGCAAATCACGGCTCACTCCCGCCATAAGACGCCTTTGGCGGGCTGAATCGATGGAGTTATAGTCGAATCGATTAGTGATTCGGTCGCGTCGTCAAGGCACCCCGTATCCCCTGCGTCATCACCCGGTCGGCCCTTGACGACCGTGCGCGAGCGGTGGCGTGCGTTTCCCCTCCTCCATCGGCAATGCGGAGACGACATGTCCCAGCTCAGCTACGCAGAAGAGCCGCGACTCAATCCCCTCGACGTGGTGGAGCGCCTGGCAGCGGTGAACGACTGGACGTTCGAGCGCGCCGGCGATGACGAGATCACCATCCTGGTGACCGGCAAGTGGACCGACTACCAGGTCTCCTACACTTGGCTGAGCGATATCGAAGCGCTGCATCTCGCTTGCGCCTTCGACGTGAAGGTGCCGGAGCGCCGGCGCGGAGAAGTGCAGACATTGATCGCGCAGATCAATGAGCGGCTGTGGGTTGGCCATTTCGACCTCTGGATCAACGAAGGCATGCTGATGTTCCGCCACGCCTTGGTGCTCTCCGGCGGCGTCGTCGCCTCCGGCCAGCAATGCAAGGCGATGCTCGGCACCGCGCTCGACGCTTGCGACCGCTACTTCACCGCCTTCCAGTTCGTGGTCTGGGCCGGTAAGAGCGCGCGCGAAGCGCTCGATGCCGCAATGTTCGAGACCTCGGGCGAGGCCTAGCGGCTCGTCATCGTCGGACCGCTATCATACCGTCATGAAGCGACCCGTTTCGAACAACAAGACGCTGAGCAAGTTTTCCGGCACCCTCGTCCTCGTGGGCGCCGGCAAGATGGGATCGGCCATGCTCGACGGCTGGCTGGCGCGTGGCCTCAACCCACGCAAGCTGGTGGTGATCGAGCCGCGGCCCGGCAAAGCGGTAAAGGCGCTGGTGCGGCGCGGGCTCAAGCTCGATCCGGAAGGCAAGCTCGGCAACGTGGCCGCCATTATCATCGCGGTGAAGCCGCAGACCGCAGCCCAAGCGGTGCCGCCGCTTGCCGCATACGCCGGCAAGAGCACGCTGGTGCTGTCGATCATGGCCGGTCGCACCATCGGCTTTCTTGAGAAATTGTTGCCAAACGCGGCCATCGTGCGCGCGATGCCGAATACACCAGGCGCCATCGGCCGGGGCATCAGCGTTGCCGTCGCGAATGCCAAGGCGTCGCCGCGCCAGCGCAAGCTTGCGTCCGATCTGCTCGCCGCCATTGGCAAGGTCGAATGGATCACCGACGAAGCGCTCATGGACGTGGTGACCGCACTCTCCGGCTCCGGCCCCGCCTACGTCTTCCTGCTTGCAGAAGCGATGGCCAAGGCCGGCATCGCTGCCGGCCTGCCGACCGAACTGGCGCAGCGGCTCGCGCGCGAAACAGTCGCCGGTTCCGGCGAATTGTTGCACCGCTCGCCGCTCGATGCAGGCACCTTGCGGCTGAACGTCACCTCGCCGGGGGGAACCACCGCCGCCGCGCTGGAGGTATTGATGGGCCCGGGCGGCTTTGACGAAATTTTGATCAAGGCCGTAGCAGCCGCTACGCGCCGCGGGCGCGATTTGGCCGGTTAGTCGGAATAGATCCGCCGCGAGTCCCGACCCAGCACGCTGGAACGGTCGCGTTCGCGGAACTAGATTAGATGCAGCCGGGAAGGCAAGGAGGCCGTCATGACCCGCAAGCCGAAAGCTCGCCGCCGGGCGCAAGCCCAACCAGCCGCCGCCGCGCGCGGCAGCAGCGACCGCGATAAGGCGGTCGACGCGCTGATGGGTTTGCTCGCCGAGCATTCCTTCCATGAGATCGGGCTTGCTGAAGTGGCCGGACGTGCCGGTCTGAACCTTTCACAGCTGCGCGCCGAATTCGGTTCGACGCTCGCCATCCTAGCCGCCCACATTAAGAACATCGACCACATCGTGCTCGCAGGCGGCGACGCAGAGATAAGCGAGGAGCCGGTGCGCGAACGTTATTTTGACCTGTTAATGCGCCGATTGGAGGCGTTGGCGCCTTATAAGGCGGCAGTGCGCTCGCTGCTACGCTCGGCACGGCGCAGCCTGGGCCTGGCACTGGCGATCAACGCCATGATGGTGCGCTCGCAAACCTGGATGCTAGAAGCTGCCGGCATCGGCGCGCATGGCCCGCACGGGGCGTTGCGCGCGCAGGGCGCCGCGCTGATGTTCGGTCGCGTGCTGTCGGTCTGGGTCAATGATGTTGAACCGGGTCTCGACCGTACCATGGCCACGCTCGACCGCGCACTTTCCAGCGCCGAGCGTTGGGACGGCTTCCTTAGCGATCTTTGTGCGATTCCGAAATTCATCGCGCGCGGAAGACGCCGCCGCCGGCGTCGCGGCGATGACGAAGCCGTCGAGGTTGACGCAGCCTAGACCGGCACCCGCACCGTCGCGCGCAGGCCGCCGAGCGAACTGTCGCCCAGCATGATGTCGCCGCCGTGCGAGCGCGCGATGTCGCGCGCAATCGCTAAGCCTAGTCCGGTGCCGCCCTCATCCTGATTGCGCGCGTCGTCAAGCCGCAGGAACGGCTTGAACACTTCCTCGCGCATTTCCGCCGGAATGCCGGGGCCGTCGTCATCGATCGTCACGGTCAGATAGCGATGGTCGCGAAGGCCGGTAATAGCGATCGACGCCGCGAAACGTGCCGCGTTCGACACCAGATTGCTGAGACAGCGCTTGAACGCCGCTGGCCGCACCGTGACGACCGGCGCGCCGTGGAACACCACGGTCGCCTTGTGGCCGTGACGCTCGGCGTCCTCTTTCAGCTCCTTGAGGAAGGCTGCCATGTCGGTCGGCGCCGCACTTTCGCTCAGATCGCCGCGTGCGAAGGCGAGATAAGCCTCTAGCATGCGCGCCATCTCATCGACATCCTTTTTCATCGCCTCCACTTCCGGCGACTTCTTCTTGATCAAGGCCAGCTCGAGCTTGAAGCGCGTGAGCACCGTGCGCAGGTCGTGCGAGACGCCGGCGAGCATCGCGGTGCGCTCGCCCATCGCGCGTTCGATACGCGTCTTCATCTCGATGAAAGCTGCCGCCGCCCGCCGCACCTCGCGCGCGCCGCGCGGGCGGAAATTCGGTGCCTCGCGCCCCTTGCCGAAGCTTTCGGCAGCGTCGGCGAGACGCAGGATCGGCTTGATCTGGTTCCGCAGGAAGACGACCGCCACGCCGATCAGCACCACCGAGGTGCCGACCATCCACAACAGGAAGATTTCCGAGTTCGACGCGTAGGCGGCGCTGCGCCGCGCAAATACTTGCATCACGGCGTTGTCGAGCTGCACGCGGATCTCCACCAGCGCCGACCGGCCGACGGTGTCTATCCAAAACGGTCGCGCAATCTGCTTCCGCATTTCCTCCGAAAGCGATTGATCGACGAGCGAGAAGAAAGGCTTCGGCCCTGGCGGCGGCAGGTCGCCAAGGGGGAGGAAATCAACCACCAGGCCGAGTCGTTCCTGCGCGATCTTGCGGATCTGCTGCTGGTCAGCGTCCTGCGGATAGTTGCGGTAGACCTCGATCAGCGCCGCGACGTCCTGCACCACACTCGCCGACAGGCGCTTGGTAACAACGTTCCAGTGCCGCTCCATGAACACCAAGGCTATCACCGACTGCAGGATCACCATCGGCAGGATGATGATTAGTAGCGCGCGGACGTATAGCCCTTTCGGCATGACGGTGGTGTTGAGCCAGCGGCTCATGCGGCGCCAGCCTTCGCGGATCTGCCCGAGCCCGCTGTGAATGTTTCGGATCGGGGGAATGGCCCCGTAATATTCCCAAAATTCGCGTAGCCGCGTCACTGCGGTACGAAAGCCGTGAGAGATGTCGATGCTGCTCATGTAGTGGTCACCAGCCGATAGCCCACTCCGCGCACGGTCTGCACGTACAAGGGATTGGCGGG
>Ga0207758_1000044_pt1 | contig 17894 bp, 14 predicted proteins | sample LuqExpMetageno12_FD_187770 | JGI IMG/M metagenome (GOLD analysis project Ga0207758, IMG submission 187770) | Tropical forest soil microbial communities from Luquillo Experimental Forest, Puerto Rico - Sample 12 (SPAdes) | ecosystem: Environmental > Terrestrial > Soil > Tropical forest ... | reverse complement strand
CGACGTACCTGTACGCACGACCATGCCGTACCAGTTCACAACTTCGAAATCCGGTAGCGTTTCCTTTGCCAATGGCACATTGGGGAGCGCCTCGACCTTCTGCGGTCCCGTGACCGCCAGCGGACGGATTGCCCCAGATGCAATATGAGGCTGAGCAATCGCAAAGGCATCAAAGACATAGTGAACTTGGCCACTGATCAAATCAGTGAATGCCGGCGCGCTGCCGCGGTATGGTACATGCACGGTGCGGATAGAGGCCTGGAGGTTCAATAGTTCTCCGCAGAGATGTGGCAGCCCCCCAATACCGCTTGATCCGAAAAGCACCTGACCTGGGCGTGCCCTCGCGATCTCGATCAATTCCTTGAATGATTTTGCCGGCATCGTGGGACCGACAACCAGGACAAAGCTCAACGAGGCAACTTCCGAGACTGGTGTGAAGTTGCGCTCAATGTCCGCTACAGGGCGGTTCGCGTATAACACCTGGTTGATGGCTAGGTTACCTGTAGTTCCGAACAATATCGCGTGGCCGTCGGGTTCTGCTTGAGCAACGGCTTGAGTCGCAATTTGTCCGTTGGCGCCCGGACGGTTATCTACGATGACGGGTTGGCCGAGCCGCTCACTCATCTTCGGCGCAATGAGACGCGCTAGAATGTCAATGCCGCCGCCCGGCGGAAATCCAATAATGATGCGAATGGGCCGGCTCGGAAAGGTCTGCGCCCAAGTGGAACGAACGAGAAGCGGAGCTGTGACTGCGCCCATCAGAAACCGACGGCGCGTTCTTGAAAAAGGCATCGGCCTTTATCCTACGTACAAACGCTCTACTGTTATTGTTTGGCCGATTGTGAGATTATAGTTCAAACAGGGTCAAGATCTCGCTTACCACAGTAAGATTCGTAGTGCGCGTGAGCAAAAGCACGCGAGACTTTTTCGGGTAGGTGAATTGCAGCGTTGTATAACACCTGCTGCGATTATTCAGTCGGTCTTGGAAGCCGCGCACATAGGCTGATTAGCAGGATTACGGCGATCACGACAATGACAGATAGCTTACAGTTTGCTCCGCTCCGTATCGGGCTGATGGTGCCGAGTAATAACACAACGATGGAACGCGAATTGTTGGCCTGGTTACCAGCTGGTTCGACGGTTACGACCGTAAAGATCCCGCGAGGTCCGGGCTTACTGACCCAGGAGACCATACCGGCTTATCGTGACAACGCGATTTCTCTAGCCCGCCAACATTTTGGAAAAGGCCAATTTGATCTGATCGCCTACGGCTGTACGGCTGCCGGCTTTATCTTGGGTCCATCCGGCGACGCGGCTCTTTCAATGATGCTGTCGGATGCAACCGGACTACCGATAGTCACAACGGCACGCGCAATGGTGAGCGCCCTGCAACATGACAAGGCACGCCGGGTTGCCGTCGTGACGCCATATAATGATGTCGTGAACGAACAATTGACGGCATTTCTTGTGCATGGCGGTGTCGAAGTCATCCGGTTAGAGACCTTTCGTGCACCCGACGTCGCCTTCCTTGGGCGCATAACCGCTGAAGAGGTGCGCAATCTCGCACGTGCAACCATGGGGCCGGATTGCGACGCGCTATTCATTGGCTGCTCGCAGCTCCCTACTTATTCGATCCTCAGCGATCTCAAACGCGAATTTGATCGTCCGGCGTGGTCGTCGATCAGCGCCACGGCATGGAATGCCGCGAGTCTGCCGCTCGGCGTATGATCTGCGGACGACCGCGTAGAGCACAATGACACGACGCAAACCGCGACAAAACGGCTGCGCAAAGACGCTGTAACTACTTGAATCCGAACAAACGCGCTGGATTGTCGGTGAGAATGCGCTTCCGCATCGCTGGGTCGGGCGCCCATTCGCGCAACATATTGTAAAGCTGGATGGAGCCAACCTTGTCGTGAAACGACAGGTGCGGAAAGTCACTTCCCCAGATCAATTGATCAGGCGCGGTCTCGATCAACGCCTCCGTGAACGGCTTCACGTCGGTGAAGCCCAGCGCAGTCGAAAAACGATAGATGCCGGTGAGCTTAACCCAGCACCGCTTTGAGCCGTCGCCGACAAGCTTCAGGAATTCCTGGAAGCCTGGCTGCCCTGGTCCGTCCTTGGCGGGAAACAGGCCCATATGCGCAACGGAAAATTCCAGCGGCAACTCTCGCAGCACCGGCATCAGTTCGGTCACTAGCCAGCCGGGCGTGAGGAAATCGAGATGCCAGCCGATCTCCTTGCAAAGTTTGGCAAGCCGCGCGATGCGCGGCTTCATCGATTCGGCCAAGCCGGCCTCTGGCTTGCGCACCGGCGAGACGTTCACACGAATGCCACGCACGCCCAGTGCATCAAGATCAGCCAATTCCTTGTCGTCGGTCTTGGTTTCGTCGAGATCAATAATGCCACGGCGTACCGCCGGGTCGAGCTCGCGCATGGCATCGAGCATGCAGTCATTGTTGAAGCCGTAGGCGCTCGGCTGTACGAACACGTAGCGCGCGAAACCGATCCGGCGCGCCAGTTTCAGATAAGCTTCGAGGGGTTCGTGCGGCGGCGTGTAGCGAATGTCGGTGCCGTAAGCGTATTTGCCGGGCGGGCCGAACACATGGAAATGCGCATCGCACGCGTTCGGTGGCGCCGTGAATGCCGGTGCGAGTCCTGCATCGGGATCATAGGTGCTGTCGCTCATTATATTTCCTTAACTTGGAAAGGCGGTTCTGCGCAATGCAACTAGCAGGCTTTGCACCTGGGCGGCGTTGCCGCTAGGCCGGACAGTCGCGGACGACTAAATTGCGAACCAATCTCGGGCCGGCACTTTGAGGATGGCATTATTGATCAAGATTGATTTGGATCAACTCACAAGCGTAATGCTTGCGGTCGAGTTCTATACGACGGTCAAGACGATGTACACGCAGCCCTAGCCGGGGCATCAGCCGCGTCGATGATAAAGCAAAAACAAATTGCAGTGCTATGCACGCTCGACACCAAGAGCGAGCATGGTGCTTTCGTCGCGAGGATCATCGAAGGCCGTGGGCATGCAGCCATGCTGATCGATATCGGCGTGCTCGGTGAGCCAGGCTTTGCTGCGACGATCACGCGCCGCGAGATTGCCGGTGCGGCAGGCGCGGATCTCGACGCGCTGGCAGCTGCAAAGGATCGAGGAGCCGCGCTTAAGGTCATGGCAGCAGGCGCCGTGGCGACGGTTACGAGGCTGCAGCGCGACGGTTTGCTCGATGGCATCATCGGCCTCGGCGGTGGTTCGGGAACAGCCGTAGCGAGCGCGGCTATGCGCGCGCTGCCGGTTGGATTTCCCAAAGTGATGATTTCGACCATGGCCTCTACCGGGAAAGCGGCGAGCTATGTTGGCACTCGCGACGTCGTCATGGTCAACACGATCACCGACATCATCGGGATTAACCCGATTTTGCGTAGCGTGATGGCGAATGGTGCGGCAGCTATTTGCGGCATGGTCGAGGTGGGCTGGAGGATCGAGAGCGTAAGGAACGATCCTCAGCGTCCGACTGTGGCCATCACCGCTTTTGGCGCAACAACTCCGGCGGCGATGCGTTGCCATGAATTGCTAACGAAGGCTGGTTGCGAAACGCTGATCTTCCACGCCAACGGCACCGGCGGCCGCGCTATGGAGGAGTTGGTCGAGCAGGGTGCGATCGATGCGGTGCTTGATCTCACAACGACAGAACTGGCTGATGAGCTTTGCGGGGGTTTCTTAAGCGCCGGTCCACTGCGTCTGCAAGCGGCAGGAATACGGGGGATCCCGCAGGTTGTACTGCCGGGAGCGCTCGACATGGTCAACTTCACAACGCCAGATACGGTTCCGAGCAGGTACCAAAATCGGCTGTTGCACGCGCACAGCCCAAACACAACGCTGATGCGGACCACAGCCGAGGAAAACGCTGTTCTTGGACGCTGGGTAGGCGGGAAGCTTGCACGTGCCAAACGTCGGGCGGTGTTAATTCTGCCGCTTGGCGGATTCTCCATCTACGACCGCGCCGGTGGAATATTCTATGCGCCGGGATCTGATCAGGCATTCATGGAAGAGGCTGCGCGATCCCTCGGCGATCGTGGCGAAATTATTCGGATTGATGCCAATATCAACGATGCGGTCTGTGCTGAAATAGCTGCTGTACGTCTTTTGGACATGCTGCAGCCGCAGGATGTCTCCTTTGTTCACTGAAGGCCGCTGGCGCTGGGATTATCAGAAACCAAAGACATCAGGAGGATGACATGGGGCAGATTACCCTTGCGAAGGCGATCGCACGCGTACTGGAAAGAATGGGCACGGAAGTCGTTTTCGGCGTGAACGGCCACGGAAATTGGGCGCTGCTCGACGCGGTGGTCAATGACACGAAGATCCGGGGGGTTCCAGCTCGCGTCGAAGATCAGGCCGTGCAAATGGCTGATGGGTATTGGCGCATGCGCCGCTCCGCACCGCTACCCGTAGTCACGACCAGTGTTGGTCCTGGCAATATGAACATTGTGCCGGCTGTGGCGACCGCGTTCTATGAATCCATTGCGATGCTGGTCATCGCGGGCGCCGGCGCGACGCATTGGTTCGATCGCGGAGGGATGGAGGAGTCGTACCGCAATGGACCGGAAGACTGGGTCGCGGTGCTCAAACCGATCACCAAAAAAGCCTTCCTGATCACCCGGCCAGACAACGCCATCGATATGATACTACGCGCTTATCAAGCCGCGATCTCAGGGCGGCCAGGCCCCGTCGTCATCCAGATTCCTTTCGATATTCAGCACACAAATATCTCGGACGACCTGCCTGATCCGGCGCCTTACCTGAACACGCGTCCTCCGGCGCCTGATCCGCAAGGTGTGGCAGAGGCCATGAAACTCATATCCACCGCCAAACGGCCCATGATCGTGGTGGGCAGCGGCATCCATAATGCGCGCGCTTATGACGAGCTGCTAAAATTTTCAGAACTCGGCGGCATACCCGTTGCAACCACTCCGACGGGGAAAGCGAGCTTCCCGGAAACACACCGACTATCGCTCGGCTGCATTGGTCGGGCGGGAACGGGCCATGCCAACAACGCGGCCAAACGCTGCGACGTTGTCATCGGCATCGGAACGCATTTCACCGATATCGACACGGGTGGTTGGACGCTATTCGACATTCCAAACAAAACGAAGCTCGTGCATCTCGACATTGATTGCAGCGAGCTTAGCCGCGCCTATCCCGCCACCGTTGCACTGACCTGCGACGCGCGGCTCGGGCTCGCCGCGCTGAGTGGCGCGGCCCAGACCACAGGATTGAAAGAGCACAGCGAATGGCTCGCCGAAATCGCTGCCGAGCGCAAGAATTGGGAAGGATCGGTGGCTGATCAATGTACATCCGACCTCACCCCGCTGCACTATGCGCGCATTTGTCACGACACCGCGGAGGTCGTCGCCGCGAAGGATCCGCAAATGCCCATTTTCTTTGACACGGGACATCTGCTGAGCTTTGCTCCGCCTTTCCTCAAGGCTTCCTCGCGCTTCATCGCGCATGACGGCTTTTTTCACCGCATGGGCTGGAGCGCCTCGGGGATCATCGGGGCAAGCATCGCGCTGGGCAATCGCCCGGCATTGGCGCTGATCGGCGACGGTTCCTTCATCATGGGTGGTACGGCGGTGGCTACTGCCGTCGAGCAGAACTTGCCGCTTACCTGGGTCGTGCTCAACAACCGTTCGCTGCAAATCGAGCGTGAATTGATGTTCCGTCTCTACGGTCGCGAAACCTTCTGCGATTACCGCAAGAATTCGAGCAAGGATTTGTGGAACCCGGACATCGGCAAGTGGGCCGAGGCCATGGGTGCTCATACGTTACATGTCGGGCGCGCTGCCGACTACGCGCCAGCGCTCCGGCAGGCGCTCGATAAACGCGCTCCGACTGTCATCGACGTTGACGTGTCGCTCGAAGTCAAGGGCTATCGATCCGTTTGGTATCCCTATCCCACAGACTTCTATCAGGCATGGTCACCACGAGCAGCCATGTCGCATGCTTAACGCACAAAGTATCGGAAAAGGCATGCAACAGGGAAAGGAAACACACGGAGGAGAATCGCAATGAGAAACTCTCTTTTACGTCGAATGACGTTGGTCTGCGGAATTTCTGCACTGGTACTAACTGCGATGCCCGCGCACTCGGCGGAGGCGGTTAAGCTCGGTGTGGGACTGAGCATGACCGGTCCGCTCGCCTTTCTTAGCCAACAGATGCTGCAAGGGATGAAGGCGGCGGTCGATAACGTCAACAAATCGGGTGGCGTAGGCGGCGGTCGCATAATCGATCTAGTCGTGCGCGATCACAAGGGTGTGCCGTCCGAGGCCGTGGCGGTGACCAAGCGGCTGATCGAGGAAGACAAGGTCGCCATTGTGGACATCGACCTGCCGAGCACGGTGGCAATTGCCGCGGAGGCGGTAACCAAGGAATCAAAAGTACCGCAGATCGCTGGCTTCACCTTTGCGCCCGCGGCGGTCAAGCAGGGCAATCCATATTTCTTCCGCGCCTGCACTAATGCCGACTTAATTGCGGACGCGCTGGCGCGCTCAATCATCGATGAGCCAAACAATAAAACGATCGCCATGCTGGCACCTAATGACGATTACGGTCGCAGCGCTATCCAGGCACTTACCGCCGCGCTCGAACGGCTCAACGGTCCCAAAGTACTCTATGCTGACTATTACGAGCGCACGCAAAGCGATTTCAGCGCGATCCTGCTGAAGATGAAATCGCTTAACCCTGACAGCCTGTTCATCGACGTCCGCTATCCGGCCAGTATCACTGTACTCAAGCAGATGGTCGAAGTCGGACTGAAGAAACCGCTGTTTAGCAGCGTCAATTTCTACAACGCCAAGCTCGCCGAACAAGCAGGATCGATGATGGAAGGCGCGCAGCTTTCCGTCGCCTGGGCTCCGGTATTCGACGATGCCGCTTCAGTTGAATTCAAGAACGCGTACGAGGCTATGTTCAAGCAAACGCCTGACGATTCCGCTTCGCTTGGCTGGACCGTTGTAATGGTCGCGGCGCACGCACTCAAGTCGGCCGGCGGCACCGACAGCGAATCCATCCGCAAGGCGCTGTTGAATATTAATTATATCGGTCCGCAGGGCGTGGTGAAGTTCGACAGCAACGGTGAGGCCAACGTTGCTGCGCACGTCTTGCGATTCAAGGATGGACGCTACCAACTCGTGCGCTAAGCCGCTGGCTCGGCATGTTTGAGCTCGCTCTTCAGCAGGTGGTCAACGGTCTCTTGGTAGGCGCCATCTACGCTCTGATGGCGATGGGCCTGATGGTGATCCTCGGCATTCTGCGGATCATCAACATGGCCCAGGGCGAGCTCTACATGCTCGGCGGCTACTTCTGTTATGTCGCGGTGGTGACGCTCGGCGTCGGCTATTTCCCCGCCGTCATCCTCGCGATGATCGCGACCGCCGGCGTCGGCGTGATCATAGACCGCTTGGCCGTACGTCCGCTGCTGCGGCGGCCGTTCTACATGGTCTTTCTGTCGACTTTCGCCGTGTCGATGATGCTCGAGAACGGCGCTGAGCTGGTTTGGGGACCGGATCCGCAATCGATCCCATCGCCGTTTTCGCCGATGCCCATTGTCATCGGCCCAATATTTCTGACGAGCCAGAAACTGTTCATCTTCGCTGTCGCCCTGGTAATGATCGCTGCCTTTGCGGCTTTCCTGCGCTGGACGCGCAGCGGCATGGCTATACGCGCGCTGGCGCGTGATCGCGATGCAGCGCTGTTGATGGGCATTGATGCGGATCGGATGCAATCCTTCACCTTCGGCCTTGGCTCGGCCTTGGCGGCTGGCGCCGGTGCGCTACTTGGCGCGATGTTCAATGTCTACCCGACGATGGGGCAACTGCCGTTGCTGAAAGGCTTCGCTCTCGTCGTCATGGGCGGGATGGGCAGTGTTGTTGGTGTCTTTGTTTCCGGCCTGATCCTCGGGGTGGCGGAAGGCCTGACGGCGGGCTTCCTCTCAACAGGCTACGTCGATCTTGTCGCCTTCGTCACCATGCTCGCAGTTTTGATGGTTCATCCTGAGGGCCTATCCCAGTGGGGTAAATCCCGTGTCTAGGGCTGGCATTTGGCTGCTGTCGCTGCTTGCTCTGGCGCTGTTGCCCTCGCTGATGCCGAACGCTTACGTGCAATATGTCATCAATTCATCACTAATTCTGGCCTTCGCCACGATCGGGCTCAACGTCATTTTCGGTTATGCCGGGCAGCACGCTTTTGGCTTTCCTGTCTTCTTCGGCGTGGGTGCGTACGCTTCGGCGCTGCTCGCGACGCAGGCAATTTTCCCCGTCGGCCTGGCTATTCCATTCGGCAGCGTCATCACCGGCGCCGTCTCAGCGGTGATCGGCTTTTTTTCTTTTCGCTTGCGCGGCATCTATTTTGGTGTCGGCACCATTGCGTTCGCCTATGTCATCTACATCATTGCGCAGAATTGGGTCGAGCTAACGCACGGGCCGATGGGAATTCCCCTGGTGCCGCCGCTGAGGTTGTTGCCTGAGAGCGTCGGCGTGGTCGGCCGCGATGTGCAGACCCGGATTGCCGTCGTCAGCACCATCGCCATTATCATCTTCGGACTCGATCGCTTACTGCATTCGCCGATCGGGCGTGCCTGGCACGCCGTGCGCGAGAATGAAAGCCTTGCGTCCAGCTTGGGAATTTCACCGCTGCATTATCAGATGGCGGCCTTCGTATTAGGTGCTGTCATCTCTGGGCTGGGAGGCGGTTTTTACGCGCACTATGTCGGCTTCATCAGCCCAACCGAGCTTGGCTTCCATTATATCGGCGTTGTCTTCATCATGCTGATCGCCGGCGGCGCCGGCACGTTGCCCGGTCCGATCATTGGCTCAGTCGTCTTCGGCGTTCTTCCAGAACTTCTGCGCGTCGCCGAAACAGCGCGCAATCTGCTGCTCGGACTCATTCTACTTTTTTGTATCGCGGTGGTGCCCGAGGGGCTGACAGGAATCTGGAACCGCCTGCGACCAGAGCGGAAGGCGGCGAGCGACAGGCCGTCGGTAGCAACTGTACCGGACGTAGCGGCTGAAATTGTTTCTCCGGCCACGCAAACTGGCGAACTCAAGCTCGGTGGCGTATTCAAACGCTTCGAAGGGTTGACCGCGCTCAGCGACGTTACGCTTAACGTACAGCCCGGAGAGGTGGTCGGCTTGATTGGGCCCAACGGTGCCGGCAAGACGACACTGTTCAATATTATTACGGGAATGTTGGCGCCGACGGGCGGCGATGTCTTCTATTGCAATCGCGAGATCGGTGGCCTGCGGCCTTATTCGATCGCGGCGCTCGGGGTGACACGCACCTATCAAATCACCAGCTTGTTCCCCGAGCTTTCGACACAAGACAATATCCGCGTCGCGACTCATCTGCGCTCGTGCCGCAGCGTGCTCGCGGCTTTGTTGCGCAACAAGCGATTCCGTGATTCTGAGGCGGCTATCGATCAAACGGTTGATCGGATCCTGCAACTTGTACGGCTGCAGAGCCGCTGCGACCTTCCCGCCTCGGCACTCTCGTATGGCGACCAACGTCGCCTTGAGATTGGCCTCGCGCTGGCGACCGGAGCTGGACTGATTTTGCTTGACGAACCGGCGGCCGGCCTCAACGCCGAAGAAACGGATGAATTGTGCGACTTGATACGCCGGCTGCGAGCTGCAGGCTTTACGATCATCGTGATCGAGCATGACATGCGTATGGTGATGGGTCTTTGTGACCGCATTGTCGTACTCAGCCTTGGTCGTATTATTTTCGACGGCACGCCGACGGCGGCCGCGGCGCACCCGGATGTCATTGAGGCTTATCTCGGTACGGAGACGGCCGATGCTTGAGGTCATTGAGCTGCATGCCGGATACGGACGAATGGCCGTACTGCACGGAATCTCGCTAACCGTCAACGCCGGCGAGATCGTCAGTTTGATTGGCAGCAACGGCGCGGGAAAAAGCACGACGCTGCGCACGATTTCCGGGCTGGTGGCTTTGCGCGACGGTGAGATCCGTTTCAAGGGGGCCGCGCTGCGCAATCGTCCTGCTGAGGTCGTGCAATCCGGTATTTCGCAGGTGCCCGAGGGACGTCGCCTTTTCTCCGACATGACCGTGCACGAAAATCTATTGCTCGGAGCCTATACCTGCGCACCGGGCGAGCTAGCGGAACGCCTCGAGCAAGTCTACGATCTGTTTCCCCGCGTGCGCGAACGTTCCCGTCAACATGCAGGTTCGCTCAGCGGCGGCGAGCAGCAGATGGTCGCCATCGGTCGAGGGCTGATGGCAAAGCCGCAGCTTCTGATGCTGGATGAACCGTCGATGGGGCTAGCGCCAAAGTTGGTCGCGCAGCTTGCCGAAATCATCAAGAGGATCCGCGGTCTCGGCGTCAGCGTGCTGCTGGTCGAGCAGAACGCACGTCTCGCTCTGGAGATCGCCGACCGTGCCTATGTTCTGCAGATGGGCACGATCGTGACACAAGGGCCGAGCGCAACCTTGCGCGGCGATCCGTTCGTTCGCCGCGCGTATCTTGGTCTCTAGCCATGACGGTGTGGTGAAATGACACGTCCTTCGCGCACAAAAATCCTCGATCGCTTGCGGCGTACGATTGCCGCCGGTGAACCTGTTATCGGCACGGGTGCCGGAATCGGGCTTTCGGCCAAGTGCGAGGAATTGGCGGGAGCCGATCTCATTATCATCTATAGCTCCGGTCGTTTCCGCATGGCGGGGCGCCCGTCCAACGCGGGATTGCTAGCCTATGGTAATGCCAATCGGATCCTTCTCGATATGGCGAACGAGATCCTTCCGGTCGTCCAGGAGACCCCGGTCATCGCCGGCATCAACGCGACCGATCCCTTCGTAGTGTGGGAGCCGTTTCTCGACGATCTGAAGCGAATGGGCTTTGCCGGTGTACAGAATTATCCGACCATCGGCCGCATCGACGGCGATCTGCGCGCCACGATGGAGCAAACTGGCCTCTCTTACAGACGTGAAGTCGAAATCATTTCATTGGCGCACAAGGCGGATCTGCTAACCACACCATATGTTTTCAGTTCAGCCGACGCGCAGGCGATGGCGGCGGTAGGCGCCGATATTTTGGTATGCCATCTCGGACTTACTGCCGGCGGTCATACCGGCGCGCAAACCACGATGAGCCTTGACGAATGTGCGGCTCAAATCGGCGACTGGACTGCAGCTGCAAAGGCGGTTCGCACCGATGTCATCGTCCTCTGCCACGGCGGACCAATCGCGACGCCAGACGACGTCTCCTACATCTTACGCAAATGTCCCGATTGTCACGGTTTCTATGGTGCGAGCAGCATCGAACGGCTTCCGGTCGAAAGGGCAATCACCGAACAGGTCCGCCGCTTCAAGGCCATCAAACGATAGAAGTTCAACACACCAGATAGTGGACTGAAAAGATGAGCAACCTGACCGCTGACTTGGGAAAATTCCTCGCAAAGATTCAATTTGATGACTTGCCGACCGACTCATTGGCGCTCGTGCGCGACGCATTTACCGATACGATTGGTGTGATTATGGTCGGCATCGAGGAGCCGGTGGTTGAAATCGCGCGCCGCACGTTCATCGAGCAAGACACCGGACGCGAGGCGCGCACCTGTTTGTCGTCCGTTTATGCCAGCGCGCCGAACGCGGCGCTAATTGGCGGCGTCGCTGCGCACGCGCTCGATTACGACGATCAGTCACTCTCCGGTCATCCGAGTGCAGTTATGGTTCCGGCGCTGCTGGCGGAAGGCGAAATGCTCGGCTCAAGCGGCCGCGATCTAGTGACTGCCTATGTTGCGGGGTATGAAGTTTGGGCCGAGCTGCTCCGGCGTAGCTCGAATTATCACCGTAAAGGATGGCATCCGACTTCGGTCTTCGGCGTGGTAGGCGCCGCCGCCGCGACCGCAGTGCTGCATCGCCCGCCAGCGGACCGTGCCGCAACCGCGCTGGCAATCGCAGCGAGTCATGCCGGCGGTCTTGGCGCAAATTTCGGAACGATGACGAAGCCATATCATGCAGGACGCGCAGCCCGTGACGGCTTAGTGGCGACGCGCTTGGCGGTGGCTGGAATGACCGCAGGGGCCGACGCGCTAGAAAATCCGCAAGGCTTCCTTACTGCGTTTTCACCGGACATGACGCCGGATCGGGATTCACCGACACGCGTCGGCACAGAATGGTACCTGGTGAGGCAGCGCTTGTGCATCAAGAAATATCCGACCTGCTACTTCATGCATCGATCTTTCGATGCCGCAGTGAAAATGCTGACCGCCCGCAAGGTGAAGCCACACGACATCGCTGAAATTGAAGTGACCATGGGCAAGGGGCAGACCAGCGTGTTGGTCAACGAGCGACCGCAGACGGGTCTTGAAGCCAAGTTCAGCGAGCAGTTTGCGATGGCCGCCGCCGCTATTTTAGGACACATGGATGTAGCCGATCTTACTGACGCCGTGGTGCAACGGCCCGACATCCAGTCCTTCTTCCCGAAGGTTAAGCTCAATCCGGTAGACGAATACGACCCCCGGGATCCGGCTCACTCGCCGACCGAGCGAGTGGTGATCCGTCTCAACAGCGGTGAAATGCTCGACAGTGGTACAATTGCGAGAATTCGGGGCCATGCTTACGACCCGCTTAACCGTGACGAGCTTTGGGAGAAGTTCAGAAGCTGCACCGCGCGCACGCATGCGGAGAAAGACGCAAAACGGCTTTTCGAGACTCTGCAATCGATCGACACTTTGCCTTCGGCGCGGGACTTACCGAGCTGCAACAGGATCTTCGTTAAAGACGGTCGTAAGAAACTAAGCCCGCTTACCAGTGCGGTCGCTGGACGCTGAATGCAACCGATTCCGCATCCGCTTAATTTCAGCTCGGCGGGCTTCCTTCGTTCCGGCGCGCCGACCGCAACTCTCAGCCCGCTTTAGCCGTGAGCCGCGTAGCTTTTATTCCGCGCCACGCGCCGAACCCTGAGGCGGCGAGGGCCTTTCTTTGCTATGTACTCTCGCCGCAGGGCCAAGCCAGCATGGTAGAGGGTGGCTTGATAGCTCTCAACACTTCACAAGTGCACACGGTTGCCTCGATTCCACTGGATGAAAACTTCACCCATTTCATCGACACGACGTTGCGGGCCAGCCCTTTGGCGCGCTGGCGTGCAGTCGTCGGTGGCCCCGCCGTCAGTACCCGAGGAACAAGATCATGAATCGCCGGTGCCTGCTTCGTACTGCCGCTTTTGCACCCTTTGCCGTTGTCGCCTCCGCCTTTGGTCAGTCCGATTGGCCAAACCGTACGGTGCGCATCGTGGTGCCGTTCGTGCCCGGCGCCTTTACCGACACATCTGCGCGCCTGATAGCGCATGAGCTCTCGGAAAAGATCGGCCAACCCGTAATTGTCGAAAATAAAGGTGGCGCCGGCGGAACTATCGGAGCTTTGGAAGTAGTTCGTTCGGCACCGGATGGTTACACGCTGCTGCTGACCGACACCTCGCTTGCTATTTCTCCGGGTCTTTATCCCAACCTCGGTTACGATCCGGTCCGCGACTTAGCGCAAATCAGCCGCATTGCGGTGTCCCCGTCCATTCTTTTGGTGCGACCCAGTCTTGGACCAAAGACCCTCTCCGAGCTGGTTGAGTTCGGCAAACAGAATCCCGGCAAGCTGACTTTTGGCTCCGGCGGCCCTGGATCATCAGCACACCTTGCCATGGAACTGTTCCTCAACGTGGCCGGGATTAAGGCGCTGCACGTCCCGTTCCGCGGAGTCGCTGCCTCAATCACAGAGACGGTGGCCGGCCATATCGATATGACGATTGCTAGTCTTGCTGCGGGCTTGGGGCACGTGAAGGGCGGAACCCTGCTCGGTCTCGCGGTTTCTGGCGAAAAGCGCAGCCCCCTCCTGCCGCAAGTACCGACTTTCATCGAGGCAGGCGTGCCGCGTTATGACATGACTTACTGGTGGGGACTCGCAGCGCCCGCCGGTACGCCGCGGCCGCTCGTCGAGCGGCTCAATCGTGAAGTCGTGCGCGCCTGCGCTCAGCCCAAGCTGCAGGAAGCTTTCCTGCAGCAAGCTGCCGTCGCCATTCCCTCGACACCGGAAGAGATGACGCGCGATCTTGAGCGCGAGATCTCACTCTGGCGCGGAATAATTACGAGTGCGAACGTGAAGATCCAGTAGCAGCATGGGCCGCGTCTTTTCTCCACATTCGAGTATGCGGTGCTAGTCGAATAGTGACCGGTGCAAGGAATTGGCATTCGCGCGGGAAAAACATTTAGAGCTTGCGGCCTCCCGGCGGGCGATAGAAGAGACGTTTCCCCATCCGCAGAATTCTGCGATATCATTAGTGCTATTCAAGGAGCCTCTGCTCAATGTCGAGGCTACCACTATGGTGGCTCCAGCATCTGCACCACCAGTCCGTCGCCGACCGCGCACCTCTCGACGATATTCTCGCCGGGCGACCAGCTCGTCTCGGTCCATGCCGCGCAGGACTGGCGGTGCAACGGGACGAGACTGCAGACTCCCGTGACGGCGGCTCCGTGCGTACGCCTCTGCCAAGGAGAGAGCCATGAAGGAAGTCAACTACGCGCTCAAGGAGCCGGATGTCGAAGCACTCATGCGCATCGGCACCCAGCAGCAACTGCACGTCAGCGACCAGCTCCTTACGGAAGGAACCCCTCACGACGCGATCTACCTAGTGCTCGATGGGGAACTGAGCGTGTCTGTGAAAGGCCGCAACGCCGCCATTGCGTACGTCGGCAAGGGGGAGATCGTGGGCGAGATGTCGCTGCTCGAATCGCAGCCGGCATCGGCCACGCTGTGCGCGATCACCCCGGTGACGGTGCTGCGCATCCCTCGCGACGCGCTCGAGGAGAACCTCGCCGCTGATCCTGGCTTCAGCGTGAGGTTCTATCGGACGCTGGGAATGCTGCTCTCCCATCGCCTTCGCAAGACGCTCGATCCGGAAGAGGTATACCGGGACGCTATCGACGCCGGGCTTGTTGTTCATCGTGCCCACCCGCTCAACGCCGAAACGTCCGTGCCGGCGCTGATGGGCGGCGTGGTCATGCCGAACGCGCGCTTCTATATACGTAATCATTTCCAGATTCCGAATCTCAACGCCGCCGACTATCGGCTTGCAGTGGGTGGTCTGGTAAGGCGGAAGCTCAGTCTCAGCCTTCGGGATCTGATGCAGATGCCGTCGCAAACTTTTTTTGCGACACTCGAATGCGCCGGTAATGGCCGCACCAACTTTGATCCACCGATCCCTGGCGAAAAGTGGGCTTTCGGCGCGGTCAGCACCGCCGAATGGACCGGCGTGCCGCTCAAGGCGGTTCTTGATCGCGCCGGAATCGAATCCTCGGCGCGCGAGGTTCTGTTCCGAGGCGCAGACCGCGGCACGGTCGAAGATTCGTCAGGCACGATCAGCTTTGAACGCAGTCTGCGGCTTGACGAGGCGGGTGACTCCGGAGCGATCCTTGCTTATGTCATGAATGGCGAGCCGCTGCCGATCCATCATGGTTTCCCGCTGCGACTCATTGTTCCAAGTTGGTACGCGGTCGCGTCGGTCAAGTGGCTCACTGACATCGAATTGATCGGACAGCCTTTCGCTGGTCACTATCAAATGGAAAAATATTGGTACGAATGGCGACGCGGCAGCGAGGACGCGCGCGAACCCGTCACACGAATGCAAGTGCGGGCGCTCATCACCGAACCAAGCCAGGGCTCGGAAATCGGGCGTGGCGACATCACCATTCGAGGGGTCGCCTGGTCAGGCGTGGCTCCGATTGAACGAGTCGAAGTCAACACGGGCGGCGCTTGGCATCAGGCCAACTTGATGGGCGAATCGAGCCGGCATGCGTGGCAGCGCTGGGAGCTGGTGACGATCATCAATGCTTCCGGCCCAGCTACGCTGCGTGCGCGTGCAACAGACCGTGCGGGCCGAGTTCAGCCCGAACATGCCGAATGGAACCGGCTCGGCTACGGCAACAATTCGATTCAGGAAGTCGCAATCAGCGTCGTCTGACTCACGACGACGCCGAGTGGAAGGTTGCGGACGCTAACGATTTGGCGAACTGGGGCGCGCACTCATAAACGCGAGCGGTGGCCGGATGTCCGTATGGGTTCACCGCTGTAAAAACGTCGCTCAGAGATATGAAGCGCCTGGTGCGCCCATCAAAAAGACAAGTAAAATCAGTCAGATTTGTGGAAACTCCATTAGGACGATCATTCGATCCTTGTCGTGTACTGCTAGTGTACGAAAAGGCGCGGACCTTTAGGCATCCCGGTTTTGTCGCTGGCAAAGGGCGACGGCAGTTGCTTCAACAAGTCGCAGGCTACTCAAGCCTTAGCACTTGGACGCGCGGATACTGCCGCGTGCCACCGGCGTAAATGAGTCATTTCCTCCGGTGGCTTGAGCTTCGCCCAGCCGGCAAAATCGACGGTGACCAGTCCTGTAATGTCCGCCACCGTAAAGTCTGGACCGCAGATGAATTCATAATCCGCCAGTCGAGCATTTAGCCAAGCGAAGAAATGCTGGACACGTGCGCGCCCGCGCTCCGCTAGCGCGGGGATTTGCTCAAACGCATCTGGACCGGGTAGAGCGCGACCCCTTAGTCCCGGCGAGAAATTGCGGAATGCCTCCATGACAGCGTAAAAGCCATTACGTTCGACCCGGCGTTGCCAAGATTCGACAATTGCCCTTTCAGCAGTGTTCCGTCCCATCAATAATGGATCGGGATGGATTTCCTCGATGTACCGACAGATCGCAATCGCGTCTGGAATGCTGGTGCCGTCATCCAGTACTAGGACCGGCACTGTGCATTCCGGATTGATCGCTCGAAACGCTGGCGTGAACTGCTCGCCATTGCGCAGATCGATCTGAATGGTCGGGATGGTAATGGCTTTCTCGGCAAGAAAGACACGCACACGACGTGGGCTTGGTGCCGTGGCGCAATCGTAAAACTTCATAACGAGTTTCCCTGCGGCCACTTCCGTCACTAACGGCTGCGCGCAAGATTTTGCCGCCCTCGGAAATGAAGTCGTTGTACGGGTCGACCACCAACAGCGCGGCGATGTCCTTGTAGCATGTCGGGCTATTCTCGGCCTCCTTCTGCGGTGGTCGGATTGTCGCGATTTGCGGAGAGTTGATGCTCATTCATGTGGGCACTCTCCTGGTTCTGCGACCGACATCAACCAGCCGCTTCCAGAATCAGATTCGCAATCGTCTCAGGCTGCGATATCAGCGAAACGTGACTCGCCTTGACCTCGATCGTCTTAGCGCCCATTCGCTTTGCCATGAAGCGCTCGAGATCAGGATTGATGGTCCGATCCTCCGTGGACACGGCGTACCAGCTAGGCTTTGACCGCCATGCCGCGTGGGCGGTTTTGCCCGTGAGCAGGGCCTTATGAAACGGCCACTGCACCGCGAAGAGCGCCCTTGCCTTCGCTTCCTGCAAGTCGCCCGCGAAATCACGCAGGAAAGCCTCTTCGCTGAGGCGCCCCTCATCGCCGTCAAATATGATGCCGGCCGACGCCGGCGGCGTCGGAAACGTCTTGGCCAAGGCTGTATAATCTTCGTCAGCGTCCGGCGCTCGCGCCGCTACATAGACAAGCGCCGAGACGTTCGGATGCACACCGGCGTCGGTGACGATCATTCCGGAAAACGAATGCCCGGCTAGAACCGTCGGCCCATCCTGGCGCGCGAGCACGCGCTGGGCTGCATCGACTGCTTCGGGGAGCGTCGTCAGGGGGTTTTGCACAGAGGTCACGTTGAGCCCCGCACCCTGCAATCTCGGAATCACTTCGGACCAACTCGAGCCATCGGCAAAAAGACCGTGCACCAGCACGACATTTTTTGCCTTGGGCGCGGTCTGCGCGAAAGCGG
>Ga0207758_1000027_pt1 | contig 21751 bp, 20 predicted proteins | sample LuqExpMetageno12_FD_187770 | JGI IMG/M metagenome (GOLD analysis project Ga0207758, IMG submission 187770) | Tropical forest soil microbial communities from Luquillo Experimental Forest, Puerto Rico - Sample 12 (SPAdes) | ecosystem: Environmental > Terrestrial > Soil > Tropical forest ... | reverse complement strand
AACCAGCACTACGAGTATCCTAGTGCTCTGCAACTATCGACACTCTCCGACTTGATTGTCAGCTCCCCCAGTTGGTGATGCAGTAATATGTGTCGCGTAAATTCCAACACTGACCCAAGTCAAAACTCTCGGCGTTATTTTTTGGACAAACTCTTTGCGTTGCGTCGAACTGTCGCGCAGATAACGCGCGCAAATTGTCTTGACGAGGCATTGCATGACCCGCGCCGATCACGCGACCAGCAAAGCCAAAATCAATATAGCGGGCCCTAAAGCTGCTCGCACGGCTCAGTCGAACCGTCCTGACAGCAGACCGCAGTGATGATGCCAGGCGGCTCTGATGCCGTAGCCCAGCACGAAGCTGACTATCAGCAACGCTACAAGGTAGATCATGCCGGCCGGTCCTAACGGACAGCTAACCTGAGGCCGCCAACCAGGGCGGCCTCAACTGGGTGCAAAATCAAGCAGCAATATTCTTGAATGCACCCGTCACGCTTTTCGTCACTGTCTCGCCAAGGTCCTTCATCTGTTCACTGAGCATCTTCCATTGCGTCTGCATGAAATCGATCTGAATCCGCCAGAAACATTGGCTATCCTTGGCTTCGGATAGCTTCCGTATAAACTCGTTCGCAGCAGCAATGTTTCTTCTCCAGGTAGTCCTTTATTTTCCTTTTTAGATCGGTGGCATCAGTTTGGGCCCGATTGTGCTATTGTTGACCGAAATGGGCGGACAGTGCGCGCGCTAAATGAAGCAGCAAATTCAATTCTGCACGACGCATGATGGAGTACGGATAGCTCTCGCCAAAGCGGGTGAGGGCCCACCGCTAGTTCGAACCGCGAATTGGTTCACCCATTTGGAGCTGGATTGGGACAGCGCAATTTGGCGACATTGGTTCCAAGTGCTTGCCGATAGCCGCACGCTGGTTCGCTATGACCCGCGCGGTTCGGGCCTGTCCGATCGCAATGTCGATGATTTTTCCTTGGAAGCGTGGATTAGCGATCTCAAGGCCGTGGTGGATGCGATAGGCCTCCAGCGCTTCCCGCTTATAGGGCTATGTCAGGGAGGCGTCGTCGCGGTTGCTTTCGCAGGTCGCTACCCAGAGCGCATCAGTCGGTTGATCCTATATGACAGTTACTTGTCTGGCGCTTATGCGGAAGGCGCCGATCAACGCGTGCAAAAGCAGGCGCATACACTGTCTGAGATGATTGAACTGGGCTGGGGCCAGGAAGCCGGAGCATTTCGCGAAGTTTTTGCGAACTTGCTGATGCCGGATGCAACCAAAGAGCAACTCAGGTGGATCGGCGAACTGCAGCGACGTAGCACTTCCGCGACAAATGCCAAAAAGCTGTGGGATGCGTTCAATACGTTCGATATTCGTGCTGAGGCCGGCAAACTCAGAGTGCCGACCCTTGTCTTTCACGTCAGGGGCGATGCGATGGTGCCGTTCGAGGCGGGACGGCGGCTCGCAGCCGCAATTCCAAACGCTCGATTTGTGCCCCTCGAAGGAAAGAACCATATCCTGCTAGCCAATGAGAAAGCATGGCAGACCTTTAGAACTGAACTTGACAATTTTTTGGGAGACGATGAAGCAACGGAAATTCAGTCGCAGAGCAAACTGGGAGCGTTGAGTCCGCGCGAAAGGCAAATTCTTGATTGTATCGCCCGTGGATTGGTAAATGCCGAAATCGCCCGCTTGATGGGAATTTCCGAGAAGACAGTCCGCAACCACATCACGACGATTTTTTCCAAGCTCGCGGTCGAGCACCGTTCCCAGGCTATCGTCATCGCGCGCAAGGCGGGCCTTGGTCGAGACTGACTGGCTGCGTTGACTAGGACCGGCATCCCAGAACTTGGCGTTTTATAAAAACAAAATTGCACACCAATAGGACCGCCGCCTCAATACAGCGAGGTGTTTTGGTCGCATCATTTCAACACCAAACGCGCAAACCCGGAGGTGACCGCCATGACCGGCCATACGAAAGGCATTGCCAAACAACGCCAGGACCCCTTGCGTGAACGCTATCGGATAGCGGCCAACGAAGCCTACATTGTCGACAGCGCAAAAACCGTACGAGACGGCTCCGAAGATCCTTTCCACAGCACGGTCGCGCCAGGAGATGGATATGGCGCCCTGTGGCGCGTCGGTATTCATCGTGCCGTTGGCGGCTTTCATGATCTTCCCAATCCAGGCGACATCCTCTGTGCGGCGCTCGCCTCCTGCCTTCATTCAACGTTACGCATTATTGCGGATCGGCTCGAAATTCCTATCGCGAGTCTTGAGGTAAGCACATGGGCCGAAGTCGACGTCCGCGGCACCTTGCTCGTGGATCGGGATGTTCCCGTCGGATTCCAGCAAATGAAGTGCCAAGTTCGTTTGGATCTAGCAGACAATGTACCCCCAGAAAAAGTGAAGATGCTACTGGCTGCAGCCGAACACAGCTGTGTCGTGCTCCAGACGCTCCGCAACGGTGTGCGGGTGCAAACGCACTTCAACCAAGGCGAACCGGTTGCAGCGCCCGCACAATAACAATTACCAAACACTCGGGAGAAACTCACATGCTACGGACAGCAATTATCCTTTCTGCCTTTGTTTCGGTCATCTCGTTCGGTCATTCGGTGATTTCGGCACAGGCGGCTGGGAGCCCCAATATCATTCAGGCGGACGCTCTTACTTGGGCTCCGGCACAAGGCGTGCCTCCGGGCGCTCAAATCGCGGTGCTCTGTGGCAATCCTTCGAAAAAAGGTCCGTTTGCGGTGCGTTTTAAGTTCCCCTCAGGCTATGCGTTGCCGACACATTCGCATCCGACTGACGAGTACCTCACGGTCATTTCCGGTAAGGCCCGTATGGCGTTCGGCCCGAAAGCGGATGAGGCGCAAGCTCAGCCGTTCCCCGCCGGCGCCTTCATGATTTTGCCGGCCGGCGCCTGGCATCGCCTTTGGGCAGACGCGGAAACTATCATCGAGTTGCACTCGACTGGACCATTCGGTGTCAAGCTTGCTAAGTGAGCGTGATCTCTTGGGCCGCCCGAGTTGGCGGCCTTCAAAACAGTTGTGCAACGTCTGCTGCTACCGCCGAAAACAAACATCATGGGTTGCGCAAGGCCGCTGCGCGACGCCTCGCTGAGGCTGGGTGCACAATGCACGAGAGTGCCGCGATTACTGGCCACGCCCGCTTGAGTGAAATCCAAAGGTACACGAAGGCCGCCGACCAAAAGCGGCTGGCGTTGTCAGCGATATAAAAGGCTAAATAGCCAACATCCGCTGTCAAACTTTGCGTGCAGTCTGACAATTTTGGAAAAAACATTGCGAAATCAAAGCGCGGTTTGAAGGGTAGTGGGCCCGGGAGGACTCGAACCTCCAACCAGACCGTTATGAGCGGTCGGCTCTAACCAGTTGAGCTACGGGCCCCACTTGACCTTCTATCAATGCGCGTGGGCGAAACGCAACGTCGCCCTCTCCTGCTCAACCGGCAATTCGGCTAGTCTGTCCTCATCTTCGTTACGCGGGAGACCAGCGGCATGCAAGTTTTCAGCCTCGAGCGCGAACAGCAATGGGACCCCGAGCACCATGTCGAGAAAATCCTGGGCAGAGTGGCCGACGGCGACGTGACCGTCGCCTGCTGGGAGCCCGGGCAGATCAGCCCCTACCACTGCCATCCGCACGCCACCGAAATCTATTTCTGTTTTTCTGGCGGCGGCACCATGCGCACGCCAAAGGAAACCATCGCGGTCACGCCTAGCTCATTCGTGGTGCATCCGCCCGGCGAGGTGCACGAATATGAGAACGGCCCTAGCCGCACCATGCTCTTCCGAGTGCGCTACGGCTCCGACATGCTGTCGCGCCATTGGAAATGGCGCGGCAACGCAGCGTGGCAGCAATCGGCCGCCGACGCCGAGTACTACCAGTTTTACCCGGTCGGCTAGAACTTTAATAGCCGCTTGGCGTTGCCGCTCAATATCTTCACCTTGTCCTCATCGGACAGGGGGACGTTCTTCATCCATTCGACGCCCGGCGGGTTCATCACGAACGGCCAGTCGATCGCAAACAGGATGTGGTCGATGCCCATTTCCATCACGCAGCACAAAAGCGCTGGGTTGGAGAAAAAGCCTGAGGTTGTGACGTAGAAGTTCTTGCAGAAGATGTCGCGGAAGCTCATCGGCTTCTGCCCGGGGCGTTTGAGCGAGGCATCGATGCGCCAGACTAAAAACGGTAGTGTCTCGCCGAAGTGGCCGAGGATGATCTTCAGGTTCGGGTGTGCATCGAAAACGCCGGAGAGCACCAACCGGACCGCCTGCGTCGCCGTCTCCACCGTGTAACCCCAGGCGGGCCGTACTACCAGCGGGAAGTCCTTAGCGTAATCCTGGTAATAGATCTCCGTCACCTTCGGATGCGGCAGCGAGGGATGGAAATAGAGCGGCACGTCGAGCTTCTCGGCGCGCTCGTAGATCGGCCAATACTTCTTGTGGTCGAGGAATTCGCCGTTGCTCATGCCGTGCAGCATGGCGCCCTTGAAGCCAAGCTTGGTGACCGTGCGCTCAAGCTCGTCGGCGGCGGCCTTCGGATCGGCGGTGGGCAGCGCCGCGAAGGCGGCGAAGCGCTTTGGATTGGCCGCGCATACCTTGGCCAGCCGGTCGTTGACCGCCGCTGACAGTTCGGCGGCAATCTCGACCGACAGTTTCTGGGTCGAGGGCGCGCCGTGCGAAAGCACCTGCATGTCAATACCGGCCTCGTCCATTTCCTTCAGGCGTAGGGCATCGAGGTCGTAAAGACGCTGGTCGGTATCACCTCCGCGGCCGGCTTCCGAGCCGGTGAAATGCTTGGACAATTCCGGGTCCCAATAGTGCTCCTCGATTGCGATGACCGGGCAATTCGGCTTCTTGAACATGACGCTCCCCCGCGACGACACCGTTAGCGGGCCTCTCCTAGCAACCATAGCGGCCACTGTCAGCCCCCGCAGGCATTACAACGCGCCGAGTCGTCCTGGTACGGCGGGCCGGTGTGACTCTTGCGACACGCGGTGTGAGTTGATGGCGTTTTGGCCCACTGGGTTACGCACGCAAAAGATGCTGCCGCTCCTTACGAATTGCCTCAAACGTGTGCCGAGTGAGCGCGAGTTGCTGATGAACGGTGTCGGCCTGCGTCCTTGACCCAAATCAAAGCGTACCGTGGCGCGGCACTTAACGTTCATCATTAATCAGCGGAGGGGGAGAAACCCTGCCGAAAGAAACCGTCATCGTGATCGCCGGAATCCTGGTCGCCTTTGCCGCTTTCGCCCTGGCGCTCGGCTGGGCCAGCTTATACACGCGCAATTACCGCGCGCCGGGTGCCGAGAACTGAATCAAAGAATCAGCTGTGCGGGGATAGCCGCTTCCGTGCGGCGGCGGCCTGCTGGTCAGCCTCGGCCAACACCTCGGTCACCGTCGCGAAGACGGCGAGCACGTGCGAGATGTCGATGATCGGCCGCGGCAGCAGAGGGACGTGAAGCGGAAGAGTCGTCATTTTCTTCAGGTCTCCTAACTGATGAATGGCATTGGGCTGTCTCACCAGCGCACCTCGCCGGAAAGGAACCGGCGCTCGATCTCGCGCTCGGCTTCGTCGGTGAACTTGCCGCCGCAATTGGCGATGTAATTGGCGATCTCACGCTCCATTTGGCGCTGGCGCGCCTGCATCATTGCGGCGACGAATCGGTTGAGCAGGCTCGGCTGACGCGGGGCGCAGCCTTCGGTGAGAGCAAAGTGGAGCTTGGCAACAGTCGAAACGTGAGCCATGGAGCAATCTCCCTTCAAAGGACCATCCCATGGCGTTTCCCGTTTCTTATTCTTGCATTTCAATTTATATAAATTCGCCGGGCGGGGTAGGCGCACTGCGGCATGGAGTCCATGCGCACGGAACATGAATCGCTTCGCATCGCTGTTGCATTTTGAGGCACCTGAATCAAAAAGCTGCACGCTTTGCCCAGCGCGGCGGCAATTACGGAGCCGCACCCAACGGCGCCACGCTTCCGCCACAGAGTTTGAAAGGAAAAATTAATTCCTGTGGCGCAGCAGCGTGAATCTTGCGCGCCCAAATTCGACCGCACCAGTCGTCATGACAGTCATGCAGCCTATAGGCTTTCGATCGCACGTGTAGCGGGATCGAGATTATGTTTTGGCGTTTTTATTGAACATGCGAATCCTCAAACTTTGGTCGCGCCCCGGATCATAGATGTGCTTGTTTTGTGCCACCGAATTGGTAGTGCAATTGTGCTCTATCTATATTCTCAAATGCGGAGTACTGATCGCTCGTATTGAAATGTAGGATGTCCACGACACCTAATAGAGCGCCGTCGGTACAGCCCTTCCGTCCCCGCCTCTCCTTGCGTTAACACTCCCCCACCAACAGCATCCACGGGAGGCCACCATGCCCAAAGGCTACTGGATCACCTGCTATCGCGAGATCAAGGACCCCGCCAAGGTCGCCGCCTACGCCAAGCTCGCGCCGGCTGCGCTGGCGAAATACGGCGTGCGATACCTTGCGCGCGGCAACCCGGCCGCCGCCTTCGAGGCGGGGCGGAAGGAGCGCATCGTGATGTCGGAATTCCCCAGCGTCGAGCAGGCGATCGCCGCGCACAACAGCCCTGAATACGGCGAGGCGCTCAAGGCACTCGGCGACGGCGCGGTGCGCGACGTTCGCATCGTCGAGGGGCTGGAGTAGCGCGGAACGGCCCATTCATTTTCGCGGAAGCAGAAATTAAAAAAGGACTGGGGCGCCGCTTTTCGCAAGGACGAGTGGATGGGCGCGATGCGTGTTGCCCTCGTTTGTCGCGTTTCCCGTATTGTCAAACGGGCGCGCGCCCGGAGGGGTCATCCCATGTGGGCGCGCCGCCGTCCTCGTTCGGCTACGACGGGGGCGGGGTGACCAGCCGATCTGGTGCGGCCTCGCTAAGTTACTCGGCGAGCCGTTCGGAGAACAGCACCAGGGTCTTGCGATAGACCTCAGAGTGATTCCACTCGCGCATCGCGACAAAATTGGCGGTCCCCTCGCCGAACGGCTCGCCGGCACGCCAGCCGCTGGCCTTGAGTAGATTGGCGGTGGAGGCGAGCACGTCCGGCACTGAATGGCGCAGGTCGACGCGGTGGTCGCCGTCGTAGTCGACGCCGTATTTGATGTAGGACGATGGCAGGAACTGCGTCTGCCCGATCTCGCCGGCATAGGCGCCCTTGAGGTCGCTGAGCGGCAGGTCGCCGCGTTGCACAATCTTGAGCGCGGCAATCAGCTCGCCCTGAAAAAAATCGCCGCGGCGACAATCGTGCGCGAGCGTGGCCAGTGTGCGGATCACCGGCAGCTTGCCCATGTCGCCGCTGCCGTTGTCGGACTCCATGGTCCAGATCGCCATCAACAACGTCCGCGGCACCCCGAACTGCCGCTCAATGCGCGCGAGCAGCTGCGCGTGGCGCTGCATCAGCGCGCGAGCGCGCTTGAGCCTCGCGGGCGTAACGCGAGTCGCGGCGTATTCCTCGAAGCTCTTAGTGTGGAACATGCCGCGCTGGCGGCGGTCGAAGGCGAGTACGGACGGATCCGGCGCGACGCCGGTGAGCGCCTGGTCGATGGTCGCGCGCGAGACGCCGGCTGCCTGGGCATCGCGCGAGAAAGCGGCGATGAAAGAATTGAAATTGCCGCCACACGGGGCGGCGAGCGCCTGCGGAGCGAGCATAACGGTAACGAACAAGACGGCAAGCAGGCGTGGCAGCATGGCAGTCTTCGCCCCCCGGCAGCACAGTAATGCCTCACCAAGCCGTTTACCTCCGCGTAAACGAGAGTCCGGCACGATTTGCCTCATGTTGAAGAGCACCTCGCGCGTCTCGAACCATTTAGCCGCCTCATCCTTCGCGACGCGATCTGCCGCCACTTCTCAGGATAAGGCGAATTGAGGTCAGTTATCCAGGAACGAGCGCAGCTTGCGCGAACGCGATGGATGCTTGAGCTTGCGCAGTGCCTTTGCTTCGATCTGGCGAATGCGCTCTCGCGTCACCGAGAACTGCTGACCGACCTCCTCGAGCGTATGGTCAGTGTTCATCCCGATGCCGAAGCGCATGCGCAGCACGCGCTCCTCGCGCGGGGTAAGCGAGGCGAGCACCCGCGTCGTGGTCTCGCGCAGGTTTGACTGGATCGCGGCGTCAATCGGCAGGATCGCGTTCTTGTCCTCGATAAAATCGCCGAGGTGCGAATCCTCCTCATCGCCGATGGGCGTCTCGAGCGAGAGCGGCTCCTTGGCAATCTTGAGAACCTTGCGCACCTTCTCGAGCGGCATGCCGAGTTTCTCGGCGAGCTCCTCCGGGGTCGGCTCGCGGCCGATCTCGTTGAGCATCTGCCGCGAGGTGCGCACAATCTTGTTGATCGTCTCAATCATGTGCACCGGGATGCGGATGGTGCGCGCCTGGTCGGCGATCGAACGGGTAATCGCCTGGCGGATCCACCACGTGGCGTAGGTCGAGAACTTGTAGCCGCGGCGGTACTCGAACTTGTCGACCGCCTTCATCAGGCCGATGTTGCCTTCCTGGATGAGGTCGAGGAACTGCAGGCCGCGGTTGGTATATTTCTTGGCGATAGAGATGACGAGGCGTAGGTTTGCCTCCACCATCTCTTTCTTCGCCTGGCGCGCCTCGCGCTCGCCCTTCTGCACCATATGCACGATCTTGCGGAATTCGTCGATGGAGACACCAGTCTGCGCGGCGAGGTCGTGCACCAGTGCGCGGATCTCTTTGATCCGGTCCTTCTCCTTGGCGACGAGGGCCTTCCAGCCCTTGGCGGAAAGCTTGGAGACGCGGTTGAGCCAGCGCGGGTCGAGCTCATTGCCCATATACTGCTTGAGGAAGTCGTCGCGCGCGACGCCGTAGCTCTCGGCGAGCCGCATCAGGCGGCCCTCGTTCGACACGAGCCGCTTGTTGATGTCGTAGAGCTGTTCGACCAACGAATCGATGCGCGCCTGGTTGAGGCGTAGCGACTTCACCTCAGAGATGATCTCTTCCTTCAGTTTCTTGTATTTGCGCTCCTGCGCAGGAGATAGCGAGGTGTTCTTCAGGCGGAACTCGATGTCCTGCTCCTGCAGACGGCGCAGCCGCTTGAACGAGTCGGCGATGTTGTCGAAGGTCTCCACCACTTTAGGCTTCAGCTCGGCCTCGATGGCGGCGAGCGAAAGCGAATTCTCCATGTCGTCTTCGTCGTAATCGCTCTCGGCGGCGGCTTCGGCGGGATCCTTCTCCTCGCCTTCCTCGTCGGCGGATTCGCCTAGCGCTTTGAATGGCGTCGCGGCCGGCGGCGCGGCGGGAGGAGCCGGGGTGTGCACGACCTGCAGGTGCGGAGCGCCCGGCACCGGCCCGCCGCCGTTCACCGACGCTGAGATCGGCTTGCCGTCCGCACCGATCACCACGGGCGCCTGCATCTGCTTGGCGTCCGGCCCGGCATAGGTCGCTTCAAGATCGATGATGTCGCGCAGGAAGACTTTGCCGTCGTTCAATTCGTCGCGCCAGATGATGACGGCCTGGAAGGTGAGCGGGCTTTCGCACAGGCCGGCGATCATCGCCTCGCGGCCGGCCTCGATACGCTTGGCGATGGCGATTTCGCCCTCGCGCGAGAGCAGCTCGACCGAGCCCATCTCGCGCAGGTACATCCGCACGGGGTCATCGGTGCGCTCGGACGGCTCTTTCTTCTCGGTTGTGGCGAGCGACTTAGACTTGGCCTCGACGAGCTCAGAACCCGTGTCCTCCTCATCGTCGTCGCGATCGTCGGCGCCTTTCTCCTCGCTGTCTTCGCTGTCGGTGTCCTCGGTCTCCACCACGTTGATGCCCATCTCGTTGAGCATCGCCATGATGTCTTCGATCTGCTCAGGGGACGTCGAATCGGAGGGTAGGACGGCGTTGAGCGCGTCGAAGGTCACAAAGCCGCGCTTCTTGGCGGCCTTAATCATCTTCTTGACGCCAGCGTCGTTGAGATCAAGCAACGGCAGCGGGGAATCGGCCGTGCCTTCTGTTTCCTTCTCGGGGGCCTCTTCCTTCGCCTGAGTTGCCTTCGCCTTGCTCGCCATCTCTTTAACTCCTGGACCTTCCTGGCCCTGCTGCCTTTCGCAGCTCCTCAACCCCTAGAGAAGCGCAGGCCAAAAAGGGCCGCGCGTACAAGGCGCCGCCCCCGAATCGGTCGCTAGTTTGGTCGGAACCCGCTTAAGCTCCGATTAACCGTGAAATACCGCAGGAATCGACCCTTATTCCCTGCCGGCCCGGCGATCCCCCGCTGGTTGGTCCCCGCGCAGGCACTGCTCATAAGCTACGAACGCCTCTACCGGAAGAGGCTCCAAAGCCCTCAATCAGGGCCTCGGTTCCCTCCATCCGCGACAGGCGGGCCTTGACGTCGCGCAACCGCAAAAAGTTGGCCTCGCTGGCGTCCTGACCCAGCGCCTGTTCGGCGTCCCTGAGCTCCTTAATTAGTGAATGCCACTGCCGATGCAAGGCGACAAGCTGTTGCCAAGTCACCAAAACATCATCCGGGGCGGCCTCCGGCCGGGTGCCCCAGACCGAGGGGGTGGTGATGGCGGTAGCGACGCGGTTCATGATGTCAGTAAGCCCGCGGGCCGAAAGCTCCGCTCGCACTACATCGGCGTCTGCGGCCGCGGCATGCACAGCAATGTCGACCAGCGCGCTTCTCAGCCTCTCGGTGTCGGCATGACGGAATTCGAGCGAGGCGAATTCCTCCAGATGATCGTGTAGGAGCCAGGGATAATTGAGCGCGGCCTGCAGGATCAGCGCCTCGCGCCGCGGCACCGCCGTGCGGTGGCCACGATGCAGCGGGCTTGCAGCAAGCTGCTGGCTGACCACCACATAGGGCGTGTGCTTGTCGCCGGGCGCCAGACGCTGGCGGCGCGGTCGGAAGTCGCGCCGCCAGCCCTCGCCGCTTGCGTTGCGCTCGCGCCGCGCCGGAGCGAAGAACTGCGCCAGCCGCTCGGCAAAATCCTGCCGGTAATATTTACGCACGGAATCATCTGCGATCGCCGCCATCATCTCGTTGATGCGCGCCTCTAGCGCTGCGCGCCGCTCCGGCGTATCAAACTGGTGGCCCTCGGTCTCGCGCGCCCACAGCATCGAGGCGAGCGGGCGCGCGCCGGCGATCACTTCGGCTACGGCCTCGCGGCCGGCCGAGCGCAACAGATCGTCGGGATCCTGGCCCTGCGGCAGCATCGCGAACTTCAGGCTCTTGCCCGGCCTAAGCCGCGGCATGGCCAGATCCACCGCGCGGTAGGCGGCACGCACGCCGGCATCGTCGCCGTCAAAGCAGAGCACCGGCTCCTCTGCCATGTTCCACAGCAGACCGAGTTGGTCGCCGGTGAGCGCGGTGCCGAGCGGCGCGACTGTTGCCGGGAAGTCCGCCGTCGCCATGGCGATCACGTCGATATAGCCTTCGACCGCAATTACCTGTGCGCCGTGATGCGCTGCTTGGCGCGCGGTGGCAATGTTGTAGAGCGTTGCGCCTTTGTGGAAGAGCGGCGTCTCCGGCGAGTTCAAGTATTTCGCCTGTGCATCCTTCTCGAGCGCCCGACCGCCAAAAGCGATGACGCGGCCGCGTAGATCACTGATGGGAAACATCACGCGATCGCGGAAGCGGTCATAGGGCAACTCGATATCGTCGCCGGAAATCAATAGACCGGCTTCCACCATGTCTTCGACCAGAACGCCGAGTGAGCCGAGGTGTTCCTTCAGCGCGAAGCGGTCAGGCGGCGCATAACCGAGGCGGAATTTCAGTTGCGTCGCGGCATCGAGGCCGCGGTCGGCAAGATAGCCGCGCGCCTTGGCGCCAGCGCGCGTCGCAAGTGCGTATTGGAAGAATTTCGCAGCGAGCTCCATCACGTCGTGAAGCGTCTTACGCCGCGCATCGCGCACCTCGTCTTCGCGCGAGGCCTTGGGCAGCGGCACGCCGGCCATTTGTGCCAGCCGCTCGACTGCTTCCGGGAAGCTAACACCTTCCGACTCCATGACGAAATCGAAGATGCTGCCGTTCTTGCCGGAGGAGAAATCGAACCAGGCCTGCTTCTGGTCGTTCACGAAGAAGGACGGCGTTTTCTCCTTGTTGAACGGCGACAGGCCCTTCCACTCGCGTCCCGAGCGCACAAGCTTAACGCGCTTGCCGACGACTTCCGAGACCGGCAGCCGGGCTTTCAGCTCATCGAGGAACTGCGGCGTAAAGCGCATAGTTTAAAGCGCATAGTTTCAAGGCGCGTATCGCGGCGCTCGTCGGGCGGTCTATGCCGAATCGGTTTGCCTATCTTAAGGCGACGAATCGAGACTTTCCGGGACGGCACCGGAAAGGCGCGGTTAACAGCAGGTTTCGCGCCCTTTCCTAGTTATCCACAGGCCCTTAGAACGTGTACCGCTTCCCGACCGCCGTTGGCGCCAGCACCTTGTCGCCGAAGGCCGCGGAGAGCGCCGCGATGGCACGCCAGCCAGTGCAATGGCCGGCGGCAATCTGCGTGAGGCCGAACTCGCGCATCGCTTTGACCGTCTGCGGTATGATCTCCTCATTGACCCCGGAGAGATGCAGCCCGCCCACCACCGCGTAAAGCGGCACGTCGGCGAAGTTCGCGCCGGCATGCTTGAGAACGTTGACGATGCCGGCATGCGAGCAGGCGCTCAACACCACGAGGCCCTTGCCCTTCACGTTTACCGCAAGCCACCGCTCGTCCATCAGGAGCTCGTCCGGCTCCCAGCTGCTGCCATCCTCGGTCTTGCGCACCTGCCCGAGCAGGCCGCGCTCGAAGGGCGTGACACGCGGGATCTCGCCGCTGACGTAGAACATGTCGTCGAGGAAGGCGCGCGGTTCAGTGATGCAGATCACGTCGGCGCCTTGGGCAGTGAGATCGGCACTCGACGGTACGTCGTCGAGGTAGCGCAGGCTGCCGTTCGGCAAGCGCATCGCGCGCGAGCGGAACATGCCGGGATGCGCGTAATAGGGCACGACACGTTGTCCGTTGCGCGAGCGAATCGCGTTGAGCGCTGTGAACATCGCGCCCGAATGGTCCCAATGCCCGTGCGAGAGGACGATACTCTCGACCTGGCCAAGATCGGCGCCGAGCCTCGCCGTGTTGCGCTCGAAGGCGAAATCTTCCGGGCCGCTGTCAAACAGCACGCTGTGCCGCTTGTCGCCGCGCGTGGCAGTGAGCAACACGGAAAAGCCGTGAACTGCACAGCAAAGGCAGCGGCCGGACGAGGCACGCAAGCCCCGGCGCGTCGCGAAGGCAAATTCGTTCTCGACATTGGATGGCGTCGTCGACAATCCGTCGGTCGCGTTGTCGACGAGGACCTGAATCTCGACTTTATCGACAGGCTGCAGCTTGGCCATGCGCCTTACTGCGGCTCCATACCGGAAAGCTTCACCACTTCGTTGGCATCGACGCGATCGGTGACGATCTCCTTGGCGAATTCCTCCGGCGAGTTGATCGCCGGCACCTGGCCGCGCGTGATCACGAACTTGTCGACGAACTCTTTGTCCTCGAAGGCGCGCCTCACCTCAGCGTTGAGCCGGTCGATGATCGGCTTCGGCGTGCCGGAGGGGGCAAACAGCCCATACCAGGTCTGCGACGGCGCGCCCCTGTAGCCAAGATCGGCGAGCGTCGGCACGTCCGGTAACTGCGGCGTACGGATGTTGTTGACCAGAGCGAGCGCTGTCATCTTGCCCGCCTTGAGGTGCGCTTGCACGTTGCCGAGACCAAACAGGCCGATTGGCGTGGTGCCGGAGAGAATGGCGGTGACCGCCTCGCCGCCGCCCTTGAATGGCACGCGGATCCAGTCGGCGCCCCTTTCTTTCTTGAGCGTGTCCATATAAACGACGCAGGGGATCGAGGCGGTGAGGTAGTTCAACGTACCCGGCTTCGATTTCGATGCCGCGACAAGCTCGTCCACCGTCTTCACGTTAAGCGAGGAATTCACCACTAGCACCTGGATCAGATGGAATAGGTTGACGATCGGGATGAGCCCCTTTTCTGGATCAAACGGCACCTGTTTGTAGAGGAACTGATTGTAGATCATCGTGTCGGCATTAATGATGCAGATGGTGTAGCCATCCGGCGGCGCTTCCTGGCAGAAACGCGCAGCGATGTTGCCGGCACCGCCCGGCTTGTTCTCGATGATCAGCGGCTGGCCAAGATAAGGCTGCATCTTCTCGTTGAGCGCGCGCATAAAGATGTCGCTGATGCCGCCGGCGCTCGAGGTCGTGAACACGCGGACCGGGCGAATAGGATAATTGTCGGCGAGAGCTTGCGTCGTGATGAGCGCCGCGCCGAGCGCGACGGCGGCCAGAAGCCATTTCATGAGTTCTCCGTGACGTTGGGCAAATCTATGATTGCAATTTGCTTTTCACCAGCGCGCTGGCTTTACCGAGATCCATTTGCGCCGCGTACCTGCCGCGCAGAACCCCGATCACCTTACCCATGTCCTTCATGCTGGCGGCGCCGGTTTCCTTGATTGTGGCGTCAATCGCCACGGTCATCTCGGCCTCCGACATCGGCTTGGGCAGGTAGGCGGAGATGATGCCGATCTCCTCCTGCTCCTGCTTCACCAGATCTTCGCGCCGGCCTTTCTGGTAGAGCTCGACCGATTCTTGGCGCTGCTTGATCATCTTCTGCAGGAGGCCGAGCACCTCGGCATCGCCGAGCGGCGGCTTGCCGGCGCCGCGCGCCTCGATATCGGCGTTCTTGAGGGCGGAATTGACCAAGCGCAATGTGGAGACCGCCCGCTCGTTCTTGGCTTTCATCGCCTCTTTCAAAGCGTTGTTGATGTCATCGCGCAGCACGGGGAGCCCCTTTCCGCTTTCGTAATGCTGTCTGGGGGCGGCGCCGCGGCCCCTTGCTTCGCTCACTATAATACGCAACTAAGAGGCCATGACCCAGACGAAAACCGAGCCCGCCGCCGGGACTTGGATAGAGCCCAAAGCCACGGCGCTCTTGGTGCTGGCCGACGGAACCGTGCTGGAGGGATTCGGCTTCGGCGCCACCGACCATGCGGTCGGCGAGGTCTGCTTCAATACTGCCATGACAGGCTACGAGGAAATACTCACCGATCCTTCTTACGCCGGGCAGATCATCACATTCACCTTCCCGCATATCGGCAACGTCGGCACCAACGAGGAAGATCTTGAAACGGTGAATATGGCGGCAGCAACCGGCGCCCGCGGCGTCATCTTGCACAGTGGCATAACCGAGCCGTCGAATTACCGCGCCACTCGCCACCTCAACGACTGGCTGAAGGCACGCGGCATCATCGGGCTTACTGGCATCGACACTCGCGCGCTGACCGCGCTGATCCGCGTCAACGGCATGCCGAACGCGGTGATTGCGCATTCCCCTGACGGAAAGTTCGATCTCGGCACGCTAAAGAAAGAGGCGCGCGAATGGCCCGGGCTTGTCGGCATGGACCTAGTGCCGATGGTGACCTCCGGTCAGCGCTTCATCTGGGACGAAACTCCGTGGCACCGGGACCGTGGATATGAGCGGCAGACCAATCCGGAATTCCACGTGGTTGCGGTCGACTATGGCATCAAGCGTAACATCCTCCGCCTGCTCGCCGGCGTCGGCTGCAAGGTGACTGTGGTGCCGGCCAAGACCTCGGCCGAGGACATCATGGCACTGAAGCCGGACGGCGTGTTCCTATCGAATGGGCCTGGCGACCCAGCCGCGACCGGCGTGTACGCAGTGCCGGTGATCAAGAAGTTGATCGATTCAGGTACGCCGATCTTCGGCATCTGCCTCGGCCACCAGATGCTCGGCATCGCGGTCGGCGGCCGCACGATAAAGATGCACCAGGGCCATCATGGCGCCAATCATCCGGTCAAGGATCTGACTACCGGCAAGGTCGAGATCACCTCAATGAACCACGGCTTCGCGGTGGACAAGGATTCGCTGCCGAAGAACGTCGAGCAGACGCACGTGTCGCTGTTCGACGGCTCCAACTGCGGCATCGCGCTCAAGGACAAGCCGGTGTTTTCGGTGCAGTATCACCCCGAAGCTTCGCCCGGCCCGCGCGACAGCCATTATCTGTTCACACGGTTCGTTGAAATGATGCGACACGCCAAGCGCAAAACCGCGTGAGGCGATGGCCGACTGGATCAATTTCTACGATCTGCGCCATTCGCTGATTTACGTGAATGCCCACCACCGCGACGTGCACTACCGCAAAATCGCCGAAGAACTGCGCGGCTACATCCCCTCGCTGTCGGCGCGCGTGATGGACTACGGCTGCGGCGAGGCGACCTCGGCCGCCCTCGTCGCCTCGGCCTGCGCCGCGCTGACGCTAGTCGAGGCCGCGCCCAACCTGTACGCCGCGCTAAGCGCGCATTACGCCGGCAACAGCAAGATCACCGTTCTTACGCCCGAGCAGGCGGCGGCGCTGCCGGACCATTCGTTCGACCTGATCGTGCTGCATTCGGTGGCACAGTATTTGACCGGCGAGCAACTCAACGGCCTGCTGGAAACCTTCCGTAGATTGCTCATACCGGACGGCCTGCTACTCCTCGGCGACATCGTGCGGCCCCGCTTTGCCGTGCCGGCTGCGGCCCTGTCGCTGCTGCGTTTTTCGGCCGCCAACGGCTTCTTCTGGTCGGCGGTCGGCGGGCTGATCCGCATCTTTGTGTCGGATTATCTGCGGTTGAAGAAGACCGTCGGCTTGTCGCACTACGAACCGGGCGCGATGCTTGAGAAGCTTCGGCGCGCCGGCTACGCCGCCGAACGCGCGCCTCGCAACATCGGTCACAACCCCTGGCGCGTAACCTTCTTGGCGCGGCCGCTCAAAAGCCCGGTCGATAACGAAGCGCGGCGGCAAGTAACTCGGCGTTAGCGCAATCACAAACGTGGTTCGATCGCACGCCAGCTCACGAATTATGCCCATGCTCTCTTATTCGCTGCTCTTTCAAATCTCTTAGCTGGCGTAAGATTCTGTTGGCTTCTGCCAGCACAGCCAGAGCTGGTCGGTGGGGAGTTTGCTTTGATTGAGCGACACAAAATTGTGCATCCCTCGCCGCTCCACGTGGCCTTTGAGTTCGACTCAAGCTCGAACTAAGACCGGCTGGAACCCGGGCGCCGGCCTCGATTGGGCCCTCACCAACAACGGTATCTTGAGCGGCTAAAGCCTGCATGTCGATCTGGGTTCCGGTCTCAGCCGGCGGTCGCGCGACGACCGGAGATGCCAGCGCGACAACCGTGAACTTCTCGACCAAGGTATCCGCAACAGCACGGTATCGCCTACAAGTTCTGAAGTTCGAAGGGCGAATAACCGTGCAAGCTGGTGCGCGAATCGGGGCCTTTAAAAATTCTTTGGCCCACCGATCAGTCCCATCCGCTCGGCACGCGACCAACCGGGTTGGCGATGCGGCCATTGGCGCGCTTGAGCGCGGCGATGCGTGCAATATCGTCAGCACTGAGCGCGAAGTCGAACACCATGAAGTTCTCGGCGATGCGCTGCGGTTTCGACGAAAACGGGATAGGAGCGACGTTCTGCTGCAGCGACCAGCGTAGCGCGACCTGCGCGACGGTGCGTCCGTGCTCGCCGGCGATCTGAGCGAGAACGGGGTCGCCGAACAAGCGACCACGCCCAAGTGGACAGTGGGCAATGAAGACCAGCTTGTGCCGGCGCACTGCCGCCAAGAGTTTCGACTGATCGAGATACGGATGATATTCCGCTTGTAAGGCGACGAGGGGCTCAGGGCAGAGTCTGACCGCTTCATCGAGCAACGCGATGTTGAAATTGGCGACGCCGATGTGGCGGGCGAGCCCGCGCCTCTTGGCGTCGGCCAGCGCCGGCATGGTCTCACTTAGCGCTATCGCCGGATTGGGCCAGTGCACCAGCAGCAGGTCGAGGTAGTCGACCCCGAGCGCGGCGAGGCTTTCGTCGACCGATTTGGCAAAGTCGGCCGGGCGAAGATTCTCGTGGCTGACCTTGGTGGTGAGGAAGATGTCCTGGCGCGGCAGGTCGGAGGCTCGCATCGCCTCACCGACCGCACTTTCCGTGCCGTATTTGCGCGCGGTGTCAATATGGCGGTAGCCGGCCTTGAGTGCGGCGAGCACTGTCTCCGCTGACATACCGCCGGTCATCGGCGACGTGCCGAAGCCGAGGGCAGGCATCTCCCCGGTTTCGCCGGAGAACGAAAAAGTAGCGGGGACGCTCATGGCGGGTCAGTCGGCACTAATAGCCGGCCTTCTCCGTCCACCGCAAATACCGCCCTCGCCCTTCCCTGCCCGTCGAATCTGGTCTAAAGACCGCTCGCGCGGGGCGTTTCTCCCGCGGGGGGCAAAAGGACGCGGAAAGGCGCGCCCTTTTTTTGTGCCTAGTTTCTGATCGGTTATGCCCAAAAGAACCGACATCGAATCGATCTTGATCATTGGCGCCGGGCCGATCGTCATCGGCCAGGCCTGCGAGTTTGACTATTCCGGAACCCAAGCCTGCAAGGCACTGAAGGCCGAGGGCTATCGCGTCATTTTGGTCAATTCCAATCCGGCGACGATTATGACCGATCCGGATCTCGCCGACGCCACCTACCTCGAGCCGATCACGCCTGAGATCGTCGCCAAGATCATCGAAAAGGAACAACCCGACGCGCTCTTGCCGACCATGGGCGGACAGACCGCGCTCAACTGTGCGCTGTCGCTGCGCAAGATGGGCGTGCTCGACAGGTTCGGCGTCAAGATGATCGGCGCCACTGCCGACGCCATCGACAAGGCTGAAGACCGCGAGCTGTTCCGCGAGGCGATGAAGAAGATCGGACTGCAGACGCCGCGCTCGCACCAGATCAAGACGCTGCCACAGGCCCTGGAAGCACTCGAGGACATCGGCCTGCCGACGGTCATCCGCCCGTCTTTTACGCTCGGCGGCACCGGCGGCGGCATCGCCTACAACAAGGCCGAATTCATCGACATCGTGGAGCGCGGCATCGATGCTTCCCCGACCAGCGAAGTGCTGATCGAGGAATCGGTGCTGGGCTGGAAAGAATTCGAGATGGAGGTGGTGCGCGATAAAAAAGACAATTGCATCATTATCTGCTCGATCGAGAACGTCGATCCGATGGGCGTGCATACCGGCGATTCGATCACCATCGCACCGGCGCTCACGCTCACCGACAAGGAATACCAGATCATGCGCGACGCCTCGATCGCGGTGCTGCGCGAGATCGGGGTGGAGACCGGCGGCTCCAACGTCCAGTTCGCCGTCAACCCGGCCAACGGGCGGTTGGTGATCATCGAGATGAATCCGCGGGTGTCACGTTCATCTGCGTTGGCGTCGAAGGCGACTGGCTTTCCCATCGCCAAGGTCGCGGCCAAGCTTGCGATCGGTTACACGCTCGATGAAATCGCCAACGACATCACCGGCGGCGCAACGCCGGCCTCATTCGAGCCGACCATCGACTATGTCGTCACCAAGATCCCGCGCTTCGCCTTCGAAAAATTCCCCGGCGCCGAGCCGGTGCTTACCACCTCGATGAAATCGGTCGGCGAGGCGATGGCGATCGGTCGTACCTTCCAGGAATCTTTGCAGAAGGCACTCCGTTCGCTGGAGACCGGCCTCACCGGCCTCGACGAGATCACCATCGAGGGTTACGACCCAGCCATGGGCATCGACGACGCTGACAACAAAGCTGCGATCCGCGCCGCCCTCGGAACGCCGACGCCCGATCGGCTTTTGAAGATCGCTCAGGCGATGCGATACGGCGCCAGCGACGAATTGATCCACAACGCCTGCCGAATCGATCGCTGGTTCCTCGCGCAAATCCGCGCGCTGGTCAAAACCGAGGCCGAAATCAAGGCGAAGGGCCTGCCCGCGACCGCCGGCGCGTTCCGCCGGTTGAAGGCAAAAGGTTTTTCCGATCAGCGGCTCGCCAGGCTGACCGGCAACAAGGCCAACGAAGTTATGCAAAAACGCCGCGCGCTCGGCGTGCGGCCGGTGTTCAAGCGCATCGACACTTGCGCCGCCGAATTCGCATCGCCCACCGCCTATATGTATTCGACCTATGAGACGCCATTTGCCGGCACGGCCGCCGACGAAGCCGCGCCGACGGCAGAGAAGAAGGTCATCATCCTCGGAGGCGGCCCGAACCGCATCGGCCAGGGCATCGAGTTCGACTACTGCTGTTGCCACGCCGCCTTCGCGCTGAAGGAAGCCGGTTACGAATCCATCATGGTCAACTGCAATCCGGAAACGGTGTCGACCGACTATGACACCTCCGACCGACTTTATTTCGAGCCGCTCACGCCGGAAGACGTGCTGGAGATCGTCGACACCGAGCGCTCCAGAGGCACGCTGCATGGCGTGATCGTGCAGTTCGGCGGCCAGACCCCGCTGAAGCTCGCGGAGCCGCTGGAGAAGGCGAAGGTGCCGATCCTCGGCACGTCGCCCGACGCGATCGATCTCGCCGAAGACCGCGACCGCTTCAACAAACTAATCAAGCAGCTCAAACTGCGCCAGCCGCAGAGCGGCATCGCCACCTCTCCCGACGCCGCGCGCGCAATCGCGGACGAGATCGGTTACCCCGTGCTGATCCGGCCCTCCTACGTGCTGGGCGGCCGCGCTATGGAGATAGTACGCGACGGCACGCAGCTCGACCGCTATGTCGCCAAGCTCGCCAGCCTGCTCGACCGCCCAACTGAACTGGTGGTGTCAAAGAAGAGCCCTCTGCTGATCGACCGCTACCTGTCGGACGCGACCGAAGTGGACGTCGATTGCCTCGCCGACGGTAAGGACACCTTCATTGCCGGCATAATGGAACACATTGAGGAAGCCGGCATTCACTCCGGCGATTCGGCATGCGCGCTGCCGCCGCACTCTCTGAGTGAGGCAACCATCGCCGAGCTCGAAAGACAGACGCGGGCCCTCGCACTCGCGCTGAAGGTCGGCGGGCTGATGAACGTGCAATACGCCATCAAGAATGGCGACATCTACGTGCTGGAGGTCAATCCGCGCGCCTCGCGCACGGTGCCGTTCGTATCCAAGGTGGTCGGCCTGCCGGTCGCCAAGATCGCCGCCCGTATCATGGCGGGCGAGAGCCTGGCGAGCTTCAAGCTCAAGTCAGCGCAGGTGAGGCACCGCGCGGTGAAGGAATCGGTGTTCCCGTTCGCACGCTTCCCCGGCGTCGATACCGTGCTGGGGCCGGAGATGAAGTCGACCGGCGAGGTGATGGGCATCGACGGCTCTTTCGAAATCGCTTTCGCCAAGAGCCAGATCGGCGGCGGCGCCAACCTGCCACGCTCGGGCACCGTCTTTGTGTCTGTCAAGGATACCGACAAGCCGCGCATCCTGGACGCGGTGCGCGTCCTAGCTTCTCTCGGGTTCAAATGCATCGCAACGTCGGGAACCCAACGTTACCTGGTGGCACATGGGGTCCAGGCGGCTAAGATCTTTAAAGTTCTGGAAGGCCGACCGCATATCGTAGATGCCATTAAAAACGGGGGTGTTCAGCTGGTTTTCAACACCACCGAGGGGGCGGCCGCCCTAGCCGACAGCCGCTCCATGCGCAATGCGGCCCTCTTGCATAAAGTGCCATACTACACCACACTTTCAGGTGCCGTTGCCGCAGCGCAGGGCATAAAAGCCTATCTCGGGGGGGACCTCGAGGTGCGTGCGCTGCAGAGCTACTTCAGCGACCGGGCCTGAAGCGCGTTTTCTTCGGGTCCCGTTCAGAGGCGGCGGTGCGAGTTAGGCACCGGGAAGTCCACGGTCGCGGCGCAGGTGAAGCTGGCCGCGATCAGGATTT
>Ga0207758_1000017_pt1 | contig 25510 bp, 25 predicted proteins | sample LuqExpMetageno12_FD_187770 | JGI IMG/M metagenome (GOLD analysis project Ga0207758, IMG submission 187770) | Tropical forest soil microbial communities from Luquillo Experimental Forest, Puerto Rico - Sample 12 (SPAdes) | ecosystem: Environmental > Terrestrial > Soil > Tropical forest ... | reverse complement strand
TCTTCTGCATGTTGCTCCATTGTTCAGTGAAATCCATGCTCATCGTGGGCCTCCATCGAGCTGCTGAAACCCTCGACCCGTTTTGGCAAAGGAATATAAAGTTAACGGCACGATCGTGCTAGTTCGTCCCTGCGGCTTATTTCCGCAGGGCACTTGAGAGTTCCTTACGAGCAAGGACGGCTTGAGAGGCAAAGAGCGCGGGGCCGATCTTAGCCATGTGTGAACACCGATCTGACGCGTCGACCGCCAAATCACATGGCACGGTCGGTTTGCCCCGTCCGCCATCAGACCCCCAGTAAATAGGTCAAAGCCCAAGTCGATCGGCACTGCATGGGATAAACATGTCGATGGTCGTTGAGCGCCGGTTGAGGCAGCCGGTGGAGCTTGTGCAGTTCGCGCCACGTCTAGCTTGGCTGAAACGGCCGCGACAGCGTGCTGTAATTGCAAAGTCGAGGCGGTGCAGCGGATTGGCCGTGATCGAGGCCCCCAATTTTAGGTCAGCAATTCTGCTTCAAGTGCGCGGACAAGTGCTTAAAGATTTTCAACGGGTCGATGGTCCAGGTTTTCTCGCACCAAGCCCGGTCCAATGCCTAGAGCAACCAAAGCCAGTGTCTCTTGGGACCAGCGCCAAAGTTAGGCAAGCGGCTCAGGGCGAAGCGAGTCCATCGACCTTTTCGACTGCTGCAAGCTGTGCAGGTGGGAAGAGACCGCCGAGGACACTCGGCGGCCTCCCCCAAGGGGCATAGGCATGAACGTTCAAGGCGCAACACCAGGTCTATTGCGCGGCAAGATCGACGTGGGACGCAGCCGCGATAAGCTGCCTTGGCCCGATCTGGCGGCGGCGCCACTTGGCACAGATGAAGAGGCGGCCGGCGCACCAGCGATGCACAAGGAGATCGCGCAGGCACGCGGCACGGGACATGCTTTAGCCGCCCAGCCGAGTTGGTCCAGTACTTGTTGGTTCTTTGTGGTCGTTACTGTCCTGATCGGCGCCAGCTTCGTCTTCGCTCTGTGGATCTCGGGCAAATAAACGCAAGCGGTGGGGGCCGGACGATATACGAAGCTTTCTTGCAGCGTTTAAGGAGGTAGTTGGTAGGTAGCGTTTGCGTAGCGTAATGAGGCCGCTGGCCATCCTAACCTAAGGAGAAACGTTAAACCGCTACAACCGGGACGCTTCCGCAGTTCAGAAATTCCCCACGTCCAATGATCCCCGGCAGAGTTCGACCGGGTCGGTCATACCGCGTTGGGTCAACGCGAGAATGTTCGACGCAATTTGCTCTCGGACAAGGCGGGTCGGGGCCTTTGCAAAGGATTGGAGGGCGCGATCATAAGCTTTGCCCATTACTGAGAGGATCGCTGGCTCAAAAACGCCCTCTTTCCTGTGCGCGGGGAACTCGGACTTGCTGGAAGGCGATGCGTTGACCTCGTCGATAATGAGTATGCGCCGAGACTTCGATTGAGCGGCGATTGCGCTCGGGTCCGGGACAATGCCGATTTGTTGCCGTTCTGCGCAGACGCAGGTTGATGCTCTTCTAGACGCAAGCTGAATCCTGAGACCGCTCGGCAACTCGACGTAGCGCAACACTAATGGGCCGTGAGCTTCAAGCACATACTTGGTGCCAACTGGAAAGTGCGCTGGTAAACGAGCGGGACGAGGCATTTTAAGGCCCTCTGCGTCACGTCTACCTAATTAGGCGCTGCTCGTAGCCATTTTGTGACATAAAATTGACTTATCCCCGATTTGCACCGGTCAAATTGGGATCGTCATACCACTGAGGTGGCGTTATCCCTTTGATTTACCAACCACGTGTTTTCAGAACTGACGCCAAGTAACTATGCGCTGGGACGAGCCTTCTGAAACGTTTTAATCCGGCGCAATGAAGTTTTTTTGGGGTCTGGGGAACTCTACCAGAAAGAAGCACATTTATATGCGCGATGGAACGAGGCAAACGACAAGCACGAAGATTGGAAGGAGGAAGGCTGGGTAATCTGCGGCTCGGCCGGAACCGATTTGCGAGTCATCACAGATTCCGATTCTGCGCATTCCAGTATCTCTCTAGATTTGCGATCAGTGCCGGACTGAAATGACAGTATGCCTGTTCGCGCGCGTAAAGAGCGAAATAATTCCGGAACATTTCAAGCGGCTCCTGGCTGATGCGGAACGCACGCCGATTTGACGTTGCGTTGACCACGCCGGAACTGGTCAGACGGCGAACCACGCGGTCGAGAGCAGCATCCATATCACCAGATGTGACGATTTCATCGCAGATTAGGCGACCCTCGGTGCTGTCGCATTCAAGCCGCCGCTCGTATTGGATCGCTTGACGTGCGATTCGGTCGCCTACCGCTCGCGGCAAACGCATGTTCGCTGCGCCCGGAATGATACCTTCCTTGCGCGCGGGCAACGTCATGAACGCACGGCTCTCGGCGAGTACGTAATCGACTGCAAGAAGAATTTGGCAGTGGCCACCGATAGCGAAGGTTTCCACGGCGGCAATCCACGGCTTTTCAATGGTTGACCCGCCAAATTCGTCCGGCGCTGCGTCGTTGGCGACGGCTAGCCCGCGATAAAGTTTGTTCACGTAACCGAGGTCGCGCTGCAGGTACCAAAGGTACGGAATTTGGCCGTGATAGAGATGTGTAAGATTGATGCCGGCACCGAAAATGCGTCGGTTCTTGTATTTTGGATGGTCCACGACCGAGCCGCGCAGCACGCCGATCTCTGCAGTCGGATCGAGTAGTGCCAGGTCAACGCACGTTTCCATTCCATTCAATGTTGTCTGATCCTCTGCATTAAGAAAACGCGGATTGTCGAACGTGACGACTGCAGCCTTGCCGCGCCGTTCGATAACCGCGCCAGGCAATCGCAAACTGCCGTCTTTTGCGTACTTAGCCAAAAGCTGTTGCGACCCTGGCCGTGGCAGCAGCATTGCGTGGCAAAGATGCTGACCGGATGTTGGATCGCGCAGTACCATCGAAAGGAAAATACCCTGATCTATCTCGAGCCCGGCCTTGATGCTTTGCAGGCAACCATCTTCTTCCGCAATCTGACCGCGCGTGGGGACAAGGCCGGGAAACGCTTCAGACGCGCGCTCGACCAATGGCTCAACACGCAAAAACTGCGACCGATTTTGCGTAAGAGCATCGTAGACCCGGGACGCGTATGCATGTAGGAACCGCGTCTTCGTTTCTCGCGCCGCCGTAAGAATGGCCCGCGCTGCGAGGTGTTCTTTCTGCTGACGGCGGGCGGGCTGCGGCAGGCGCGCCAGCAACTGGCCGGTCTTCTCCCAATATCTGCTAAATGTTCTTTTGTCGGAAGCAAAATCGGTCAACTTACCCGGCCGAGCGGCAAGCCAAGCCTGGATATTACTAACCGCCAAATCGGCAGCGGCGAGTTGTTCTTTAAGGCCCGACCCTAGATTTTGGTTTTTCATTGCGTTCCTCCGTTCATCCGGACTACGGCGCATTTTGCTTGCCGCGCTCGCATGCGTGGCGCTCGCTTTGCCGGCGCGCGCGCATCAGACGAACGCAGCTTTTCACAGGGGAGCGCCGCGGAGCGGCAAGGAACTCGGTTACTATTCTTCCATTCAAATTGAGTTGCTGTATGCACCGAGGTACGTCCGCTCTCCATCCAGAAGCGGAGCGGGCATCACAGCCGGACGCCACATCGCTAGCGAGCGGACATCGCGCGCATTTATTGCCACGTCCGCTAATGACTGTGAACTGACATCGGGCAAACCGCAGTCAGTGATGAGCCGAGATGTGCCTGAGGTACTCCGAAACCAAATCGCTTGGCGCCAAATCACTGACATCGCCTAACGCAAGCATGCCGACCATCCGCTTATTTTTATTGATCACCGGCAGCCTGCGGACCTCAAGCATCTCCATGTGCCGCACTGCCTTGCCGAGATCATCATCCTCGCGGCAGCAATGGATGCCTGGTGTCATTACCTCCCGCGCGATCGCGCGGTGCACATCAAAACCATCCTGCGCCAAACCTTTGCAAACGATGTCACGGTCGGTAACCATGCCGATCAATCGGTCACTCTCTCCAATTGGGATGGCGCCAATGTTGTGTGTGCACATCAATTTAGCGAGTTCAGTGACAGGGGTGTCTGGGCCGACCCACTCGACGCCCTTGTGCATTGCTTCTTTGACTTTCATGTGGAACCTCCTTTGTGGAGTTAGATGCGCTTACGCACCTATAGCGAATAGAAATGCAGCCCCACCGCAACGCCCAGCCCTTAATCCCATATAAACTATAATAATGGCGTCTTCGCGATCTTAGACAAATAGAGCTCGATGTTCCCGTGGTGTCTGTCTTTGTTCCGAAAAGGAAATTGATTGACACATGGGGACATTCCAATGGTCCGGATTTGCTTTAGCCTACATTTGGCGCGTCCGGTCAAAGGGTTTTGACCGTACATGTAGCCGGTCAAGCGCAGCCGGAAGGACACGACTGTGCTGGACGCCGAAATCTCGCTGTCGCTTAGACTCGACCTTCGGGGCTCGATTTTGTTAATCGCTAGGACTGCGCTTCCGCCAATATCTCACGGTTCGGTGTGAATGAAGTCATTGATCGGGAAACGAACCGGCTCTCGTTGTCGTCGGCTGCTCAAGTGAAATGGGATCGGACGCCGGAAAGGTGTTCTCGAGGGCTTCATCGAGAGTTTCATCGAGAGTTTCATCGAGAGCTTCTTTCTGGCGCCTACGCTTGTCGCTTTCGCCGTTATCTTGCTTCGTTTTGCGTCTCGGATCGGCAACCATTTGAGATTCTCCCACTGTACTGTCAAAGATTTTTTCGCACCGGCGAAGAGGGTGAAAGCTAATGCGCCCGCAGACGTGCGGGCGTTTCCATCATGCCGACCGTGTTTTGCTGTACCGCCTTTCGCACCTTCTCAAAGGCACACAGCCCTATTTGACGCACGCGCTCGCGCGAGACGCCGAACTCGTCGGCTAGATCCTTTAACGCGATTGGTTCTTCGACGAGCCGGCGGGCCTCGAAGATGCGTCGTTCCCGATCGCTGAGTGTGGAGAGCGCCGAGGCAAGCGCCCTGCGGCGGTTGTCGAATTCCTCGCTCGTAGCGAGTATTGTTTCCTGGTCGGCATGTTCATCGACCAATCGGTCCTGCCATTGACCGAAATTACCGTCCTCGCCGATTGAAGCGTTAAGCGCGATATCACCGCGCAGCCAGCGGTTCATGTAGATCACCTCTGTTGGGGTAACGCCGAGGCGGCGGGAAATAAGCTCGACCTGCTCCGGGCGCATGTCGCCTAGGTCGAGCACAGAAATCTTACTCTTGGCCTTTCGAAGGTTGAAGAACAGCTTCCTCTGGTCGGCCGTGCAGCCCATCTTTACTACAGACCAAGAACGCAAGATGTATTCGTGGATAGCTGCCTTGATCCACCACGTCGCATAGGTGCTAAGACGAAAGCCTCTGTCCGCCTCGAAGCGGTTGATCGCCTGCATCAGGCCGACATTGCCTTCCGAGATCACATCAGCGATCGGTAGGCCGTAGGCGCGATAGCCCATTGCAATCCTGACGACCAGACGCAAATGGCTCTTGACTAGCTTGTGCGCTGCCTCGCGGTCGCTATGTTCGCGCCAGCGCTTAGCCAGCATGTACTCTTCGCGCAGTTCCAGCATCGGGAACCGGCGGATTTCCGTAAAATAATGGGCGATACCGGATTCGACCATCACGTTCCAATCAGCAGCCGTCAGCCCACTAATGACCTTGGCAGACTAGTTTCGAAACAAAACTATCAATTCCGAACCTCATTGTCAATTTGATTTCGAAACACTATTATCATGCGTGAGGAGGGACCATGCCAGCACGCAAAACGGCGGAACTCCTGGTGCAAGCAGGCCGACTTGTTCAAGCCGAGGGCTATGGCGAACTCAGCCCCGCTCAATGGATGGCGCTTCGCTACTTCGCCCGCGCCAACCGCTTCTCGCGCACCCCATCGGCGTTCGCGGAGTTTCAAGCGACGACACGGGGCACTGCTTCAGAGACCATCAAGACCCTTGTGGCAGGTGGGTATTTGGTCCGACAGCAGTCCAAGGCGGATGGGCGAAGTGTCAGTCTGCACCTGACGACCAAGGGCAAAACAGTGCTTGCGCGCGATCCGTTCGAAGTTCTGGTCCACGCTATAGATATGCTCGATGCCGAAGCCCGAGCCGCAATGCACGACGCCTTGCACCAAGTGCTGACTACCGTGGCTGCGAGTGGAGCGCATCGGCGCTTTGGTGTTTGCCAAGACTGCGCGTACCTCGGCGAGATTTGCCGCAGTTCAACAAACACGAAACACTCGGTCCCTAAATGCCAGCTACTTGGGATTTCGATCCGGCGAGAGGACGCGGGTCTTCTCTGCGTTCATTTTCAGTCAGCAAGCGAGCGCCACAATAGTAGACACCCTGCATGATTTCACTCGTTGTTTGTCTGCGAACTTAGGTACCCGGAGTGGGTGTTTCCCGTCGCTGCTAGCAGTTGCTAACACATGCTCGTCATTCACCTAGACGGGTGGATCGCGGTGTTTGCGAATCCGAATCCCGAGGCGACCAAGCCAGATACCTAGGCCGGATTCGAAAACTCGTTCGGCATCAATACCGAATAAGGAAAGGTTTGAGCGAACATCACCACATAATCCCAGCTGTGGAGATTGAGATGCTTGTGCGACCCGCATTGACGAGACCAGATCAACCTGCTGCCGAAACTCCGAGGGGTCAGGCACGACCCACAGAGGAGCGCTTTTGGTTACGAGTGGATGGACAAATGAAACGTTCGTTCAGCAGCAAAGAACCTGCAATGACAGCGGGCCGCGAGATTAAAAAAGCTTTTCCAGTAGTGGTGGTCACACTTGAAGACACAAAGGACGGGAGTATTGAGACCGTTAAGTAGCAGTCGCACAGCTATGTCGCGCTGCGTGTTTAAGAGTGTCCCACACGCATCGAAGTTACCATCTAAGGCGAGTCTCAACTTGATCGGGGTCGTCGGTTATCTCTGGCTCGCGGTCCTGGGGTGGATTGCGCCCTTCTTCTCGCAGGTGCCAATTGGGCGCGGCTCGGCGCCGGCGATCCGCAAGCTTAGGGAGACAGCCAAGAATGCGGTGATCGTACGAGCATCATGTGTCCGTTGGCATAATTCGCGCCCGGGGCGGAAGGTTCCACCTGGGCATGACAGCGGCGGCCGGCGGAGCTTTAATCCTGTCCACAATGACCGAAACCGTGCGTGAGCCTGCCGATCGTGCCGCCCTCGATGCGGCGCTTCAGCGTATGGGGCTCATCTCCTCCGGCGAGCGCGCGCGCTATACGGCATTGACCGGCGGTGTCGCCTCCGACATCTGGAAGGTCGATACAGCTACCCGCAGCTTTGCCATTAAGCGGGCGCTGCCCAAGCTCAAGGTCGCCGACGATTGGTTTGTGCCAGTCGAGCGCAATGCCTTCGAGGTCAAATGGATGGAGGTGGTGCGAGGCATCTTGCCGCTGGCGGTGCCACCACTCATCGGCCACGATCCGCAAGCGGGCCTCTTCGCCATGGCGTATCTCGATCCTGCGACCTACCGCAATTGGAAGAACGAACTGCGCGAAGGGCGGACCGACGAAGTCTTCGCTGCCGCGGTCGGGCGCGCGTTGGCGCGCATCCACGCCGCTTCCGCCAAAGATCCGGTGATCGCAGCAGCCTTCGCTACGGACGAGACTTTCCACGCCATCCGGCTTGCCGCCTATCTGGAAGCGACCGCGCCAAAGCATCCGCAGGCCGCGGACGTGCTGATGGCGTTGTCGCGCAACACGCTCGCCACCAAGCTGAGTCTGGTGCACGGCGACGTCAGCCCGAAGAACATCCTGGTCGGACCCGACGGGCCGATCTTTCTCGACGCCGAATGCGCCTGGTACGGCGACCCGGCTTTCGATCTGGGCTTTTGTCTCAACCACATGTTGTTGAAGTGCCTGTGGACCCCGCGCGCAGCGGCCGGCTTTCTTGCGCTGTTCGAAATTCTCGCGCAGACCTACCTGGCCGGCGTCAACTGGGAACCGCCTTCGATTATGGAGCGGCGCACGGCGCATCTCTTGCCCGGCCTGTTCCTCGCACGCGTCGACGGCAAGTCGCCGGCCGAATACGTCACTGCGGAAAGCGACAAGGCGCGTGTCCGCCTCGTGGCGCTGAATTTTCTTGCCCAACCGCCCGAACGGCTCGCCGATATCCGCGAAGCCTGGGCACGCGAGATCGGCATCAAGGTATTGGCATGAACGCGACCAGCATTGCTTCGGTGTATGGCCGGCGGGTCTGGGATTCCCGCGGCCGGCCCACGGTCGAAGCGGAGGTAACGCTCTCCGGAGGCGCGCGCGGCCGCGCCATCGCGCCGGCCGGCGCCTCAACCGGCAGCGGCGAGGCGCTCGACCTGCGCGACGGCGGACCTGCCTTCAACGGCCTCGATGTGCGGAAGGCGCAGGCGAATATTTCCAGTGAAATCACCAGCGCTCTGCGCGGCAAGGACGCGACCGACCAGGCAGCGGTCGACAAGATCCTGCTCGCGCTCGACGGTACGCCCAACAAACGCCGGATCGGCGGCAACGCTATGATTGCCGCCTCGATGGCCGTCGCGCACGCTGCCGCGAACGCGCGAGGCGTACCGCTCTGGCATTCTTTGTCGAACGGCAAGCCCGGCCGCCTGCCGCTGCCGGAAATCCAGATCTTCGGCGGCGGCGCTCACGCCGCCCGCCGCGTCGACGTGCAGGATTTCATGGTCGTGTGCCCGCGCGCGAAAAGCTTCGCCGAGGCGCTCGACATCACCGCGCAGGTTTATGCGGCGGCCGGCAAGCTTCTGGAAGAGCGCGGCCTGCTGCAAGGCGTGGCCGACGAGGGCGGCTATTGGCCGGCCTTCACCTCCAACGAGGAGGCGCTCGACATGCTTATGCGCGCGATCGAGCACGCAGGATTTGTGCCCAGCGATGACGTCGCGATCTCGCTCGACATCGCCGCCTCCTCGTTCGGCCAGAGCGGACGCTATCGGCTTGCGCTGGAAGGCCGTGAGCTCGACAGTGACGGCCTAATCGACATGCTTGGACAGTGGATCGCGCGATACCCTATTGTGTCGGTCGAAGACCCTGTGGCGGAAGACGACGCTGGAGCCTTCCGCCGTTTCACCAAGGCCTATGGCGCGCGCGTGCAGGTGGTCGGGGACGATTTTCTGGTTACGGATGCCGCGCGCGTGCGGGGGGCAGCGGCAGCGGGTGCGGTCACCGCCGCACTGATCAAGCCGAACCAGGCCGGTACGCTGACTGAGACGCTCTCAGCGCTGACCGCCGCGCGCGACACGGGGCTCACCACAATCATTTCCGCGCGCTCGGGCGAAACCGAAGACATCACCATCGTGCATCTCGCTGTCGGCTGGGACGCCGGCCAGCTCAAGGTCGGCTCCTTCGCGCGCTCGGAGCGCATGGCGAAATGGAACGAAGCCTTGCGGATCGAAGAGGCGCTGGGGCAGCGCGCGCGTTTCGCGGGCGGCGCGGCGCTTGGGGTGCGGGCGGGATGAACAACCAAGGGCCGTATTTGAAAGTTGAATTTGGCCGTTTTAAATAACTCATTCCTGTTCAATGAAGCACTCAATCGCAAGTGGCGTCGTGCCGCACGTACACCAATGAATCCGTCGCTCTGCAGTTGATCGATCTGCATTGAGCGGTTCGGGCTAAGTAACGGCGTTTCGTCGGCCGTTCCCAAGCCGGACATTCGCTGGATGGTTTCGTCAAACGTGGGGACGAAACCTCTAACAAGCGAAGAAACAAGCCGCGATCGTACCGAGGTCGCCGAAGGTCCTCCGTCATTGCTTTACCCGGAATTGTTGGTGGCTAACCATGGTTCCACCTTCGACGTCTTCCGCTCGGGCTGATTTCGCACTAGATGTGCGTGAATGACCCACCCGCAATCTCTTCTCGCAAATCCGCTGCTGACTGAATGGACCGGCGCCTTCGGCCTGCCGCCGTTCGAAAGCATCAAGCCAGAACACTTCCGCCCGGCCTTCGATCGTGCCTTGGCCGAGCACCGGGCCGAGATCGACGCCATTGCCGCCGACAAGGCAGCGCCGAGTTTCGACAACACTATCGTCGCGCTGGAGAAGAGCGGACAGCTGCTCAACCGCACATCAAATATGTTTTTTGTGCTGGCCGGTGCGCACACCGGCGACGAAATCGAGGCGGTTGAGCGGGATATTTCTCCGTTGCTCGCGCGCCACAACAACGCGCTACACCTCAACCGCGCCCTCTATGCCCGCATTGCCGACTTGCAGTGCCGGCGCGAGATGCTCGGCCTCGATGTCGAGCAGAAGCGTGTGCTTGACCGCTACCATATCCGCTTCGTGCGCGCCGGCGCTGCACTCGACAAGCCGGCGCAGCATAGGTTTGCCGCCATCAACGAGAAACTGGCGAGCCTCGGCACCCAGTTCGGGCAGAACGTGCTTGCGGACGAGAAGTCCTATGCGCTGGTGCTGGAGGAGGGTGATCTCGCCGGCCTGCCGGATTTTGCGCGGGCTGCCGCGCGCGCAGTGGCTGAGGAGCGCGGCCACCCTGGCAAATATGCGATCACGCTGGCGCGCTCATCCTGCGAGAGCTTCCTGCAGTTTTCATCGCGGCGCGATCTCCGTGAAAAGATCTTCCGTGCCTGGATCACGCGCGGCGAAAACGGCGGCGCAACCGACAATCGCGCGCTGATCGCCGAGATGGTGCGCCTGCGCGCCGAGCGCGCCCGGCTTTTGGGCTTTGCCAATTATGCTGACTACCGGCTGGACGACCAGATGGCGAAGACGCCGCAGGCGGCGAGGGCATTGCTCGACGAAGTCTGGCGCCGCGCGTGCGCCAAGGCCGACGCCGAGCGCGATACACTGCAGGCGACGATCGCGCAGGAGGGCGGCAACTTCGCGCTGGAGGCCTGGGACTGGCGCTATTACGCCGAGAAACTGCGCAAGGCAAAGTTCGATTTGGATGAAGCCGAGATCAAGCCGTACTTCCAGCTCGATAAGATGATCGAGGCGACGTTCGAGACCGCGCGCCGGCTGTTTGGCCTCACCTTCACGCCTGTGAATGTGCCGCTCTATCACCCGGATGCACATGGTTACGAGGTGAAGGACGCAAACGGGCGTCACGTCGGCCTCTTCATCGGTGATTATTTCGCGCGCGCCTCCAAGCACAGCGGCGCCTGGATGACCTCGCTGCGGGACCAGGAGAAGCTCACTGGCGACGTGCGTCCGATCATCCTTAACGTCTGTAATTTCAACAAGCCCGCGGCAGGCGAGTCAGCGCTGCTGTCATTCGACGACGCGCGCACTTTGTTCCACGAATTCGGCCATGCCCTGCACGGCCTCTTGTCGAACGTAACCTATCCGCTGCTCGCTGGCGCCGCAGTGTCGAGCGATTTCGTCGAGCTGCCGTCCCAGCTCTATGAACATTGGCTGGAGGTGCCGGAGATCCTGCAGAAATACGCGCGCCATACCGTGACCGGCGAGCCGATGTCACAGATGCTGCTCGATCGCCTGCTGGCGACGCGCACGTTCAATCAGGGCTTCGCCACCGTAGAGTACACCGCCTGCGCGCTGGTTGATCTCGACCTGCATGCGCTGCCGGAGACGGCCAGGCTCCAGGTCAACACATTCGAGCGCGAGGCGCTCGAGCGCATCAAGATGCCGTCCGCGATCGTCATGCGCCACCGCCTGCCGCATTTCCAGCATCTGTTCTCCGGCGGCGGCTACGCGGCCAGCTATTACGCGTACATGTGGTCGGAAGTGCTCGACGCCGACGCCTTCCAGGCCTTCGAAGAAACCGGCGACACCTTCGATGCGAAGACCGCGCGGCGCCTGCGTGATTACATTTACAGCGCCGGAAACTTGCGCGATCCGGCGGAGGCCTATCAAGCCTTCCGCGGTCGCCTGCCGACGGTCGACGCGCTGCTCAAGAAGCGCGGCCTCGACGCAGTGCTGGCATGACCCTGCACAGCGCCGGCCATCGTCGCGGCGTCGTCTGCGCGCCGCATATGGGCGCGGTCGCCGACGGCCGCGCTATTCTCGCCGAGGGCGGCAACGCCATCGAGGCAATGCTGGCGATGGCGGCGTCGATCGCCGCCCTCTATCCGCACATGAATCATATCGGCGGCGACGGCTTCTGGCTGATCCGCGAGCCGAACGGCCGCGTGCGCGCGCTGATGGGAGCGGGGCGCGCCGGTTCACGTGCGACGCCGCGGCTCTATCGCGATGCTGGGCACGACGAGATCCCGGCGCGCGGGCCGCTCGCCGCGCTTACCGTGCCGGGCGTGGTGGCGGCATGGCAACTCGCGGCCGGAGCCGCCGACGCCCACGGTGGCAAGCTGCCGCTGCCGCTGCTACTCGCGCCCGCGATCAAGCGCGCGCGCGAGGGCTACGCGGTGACGCGCAGTCAGTCGGCGCTGACCAAAGCGAAAATCGCCGAACTCGAAACTGCGCCAGGCTTCGTACAGGCGTTCCTCGCCGACGGCAAGCCGCCGGAGGCGGGCGCGCGGTTGAAGCAAGTGGCCTTAGCCGCCACTCTTGACCACCTGGCGCACGCCGGGCTCGACGACTTCTATCGAGGTGACGTCAGCCGCGAGATCGCTGCCGACCTCTCGCGCATCGACAGTCCCGTGACGCGTGCCGACTTGGAGCAATATCGCGCCACCGTCGAGACACCATTGAGCGCGCACACGCAATGGGGCACGCTCTTTAATTCGCCTGCACCGACGCAAGGGTTGGCTTCGCTGATTATCCTCGCGTTGTTCGAGCGGCTGCGTGTGACGCAGAGCGAAAGCTTCGAGCACGTCCACGGCCTTATCGAGGCCACCAAGCGGGCTTTCCGCGTACGCGACCAGGTCATCACTGATCCCGACAAGATCAGCGGCGCTCTCGATCGCTTCCTGTCGGCAAAATTTCTCGATGCTGAGGCCGCCAAGATCGATACGCGCACAGCCGCGAGGTGGCCGGCGCCATATGGCGAAGGCGACACGGTGTGGATGGGTGCCGCCGACGCCTCCGGGCTCGTCGCGTCCTGCATCCAGTCGCTCTATTGGGAGTTCGGCTCTGGCTGCGTGCTGCCGGCGACTGGCATCGTCATGCAGAACCGCGGTTCTAGCTTCTCGCTCGATCCCAAGGCGCTTAATGCATTGGCGCCCGGCCGGCGGCCGTTCCATACGCTCAACCCGGCGATCGCCTTCATGACCGATAGTAAGGTGATGGCTTATGGCACGATGGGCGGTGATGGCCAGCCGCAGACGCAGGCCGCGGTGTTCACGCGCTATGCCGTGTTCCACGAGCCACTCGACAAGGCGCTCGACGCACCGCGCTGGCTGCTCGGCCGCACCTGGGGCTCGGCGCATACCTGGCTGCGCCTCGAGTCGCGCTTTGACGAGAAGCTGATCGATCGGCTGATGTCGGCGGGCCATGACATCGCGGTGCTCGACCAGCCCTATTCCGACACCATGGGCCACGCCGGCGCGGTCGTGCTGCATTCCAATGGCACGTTGGAAGGTGGCCATGACCCGCGTGCCGACGGCGGCGCGGCTGGAGTCTAAATGCGTGTTGCCGCAAGAAAGAGATCGGCGATAACCTCAGCGGTAAGAGGAAGAGGGGCCGTTATGAAATCGATCGGTCGTGTAGCGCTGGTCGCGCTGGGCGCCTTCTTTGCCGCAACATCGGCGCAGGCCTGGCCGGACCGGCCAATCAAGGCCTACATCCCGTTCGGCGCCGGTAGCGCCACCGATATTATCCCGCGCACCGTGTTCGACGCGCTCTCCGCTGAGCTCGGCCAGCAGATCACCGTAGAGAACAAAGGCGGTGCCGGCGGCACGATCGGCATCGGCGAGGTCGTGCGCGCCAATCCGGACGGCTACACCATCCTAGCCAACTCGTCGGCGCATGCCATCGCGCCGTTCATCGTACCGAATTTTCCCTACGACCTGAAGCACGACTTGTCCGGGGTGCTGATGATAGGGCAGAACGCCAATGTGATGCTGGTGCTGCCGTCTCGCGGCTGGAAAACGGTGTCGGAATTCGTCGCCGCGGCCAAGGCTAAGCCCGGCGGTATGAATTTCGGCTCAGCCGGGGTCGGCACCGCGACGCACATTTGTGGTGAGCGCATGAAGCTTGCCACCGGCATCCAGGCGACACACGTGCCCTACAAGGGCGGCGCCGAGGCGCTCACCGACTTGCTCGGCGGCCGCATCGATTTCCTGTTCACGCCCATCTCGATTGCACTGCCGCTGATCCGCGACGGCCGCGTCGTGCCGCTGATGGTCTCGACGCCGACACGCGCCTCCGAGCTGCCCGACGTGCCGACGCCGCGTGATCTCGGCTTTACCAACGCGGAAACCATCGTCTGGTACGCCGTTTTTATGCCGGCCAAGACGCCGCGCGATATCGTCGAGAAATTTTATGCCGCCGCCATGAAGGTGTTGGCGACGCCGGAGATGAAGGCCAAGCTGAGGAAGCTGGCGCTCGAACCGATGCCGATGACGCCAAGCGAAATGGACAAATTCGTCGCCAACGAGCTCGCCGCTAACGAGAAGCTGATCAAGGCCGCCGGTATCGTTGTGAAATAGTCGCAGCAGCCGCATATCCGTAACGCTGTCACATACCATCTTTATGCCGCACTCCGTGATAGTGTGCCGCGCATGAAATCCCGAATCCTGCTGGCTGCCTTGATCGCGCTCGCCTGTGCAGCGCCGGCGCGCGCGCATCCGCATGTCTGGGTCACCATGCGCTCCGAGCTGATGTATGCGCCGGACGGCACCATCACCGGTGTGCGCCACCATTGGGCATTCGACGACATGTTCTCCGCTTTCGCCACGCAGGGCATCGAGAGCAAGGAAAAAGGCAAGTTCACCCGCGAGGAGCTCGCCCCGCTCGCCAAGGTCAACGTCGAGTCGCTGAAGGAATACGATTACTTTACCTATGCGACTGCCGACGGCAAGAAAACCGAGATGACCGATCCGCTGCCGGACTATTGGCTCGACTACGACGATTCAATCCTGACGCTGAATTTTACGCTGCCGTTCAAGACGCCGGTGAAGGCGAAGGAGCTCAAGCTCGAGATCTACGATCCGACGATCTTCGTCGATTTTTCCTGGGCCAAGGACGCGCCGGTCCATTTGGTCGGCGCTCCTCATTGCAAGGCCGACGTCGTAATGCCGCGCGAAATGACGTTCGAAGAGGGCAAGGCGCTGAGCGCGATTCCCGCCGACCAGCAGAATTTGACGATGCAGTGGGGGGCCAAATTCGCCAACAAGATTCTGGTACACTGCCCATGAACCGCCACGGCTCGGCTTGTCCTGCCGAGCTACATTTTGGCATTCTGAAGAAATGAAGTTGCGCAGATTGTCCGTGCTGGCACTGGTACTTGTTCGGCGCACTGTTCGTGCTCGGTCTCGCCGATACATCGCTGGCGCAGCCGTTCGGCATTCAGCGCGGCGCGTCGGAGGTCGGCGGCCTCGCTGGCTGGATTCTCGCTAAGCAGGCCGAACTCTACCGCATGATTTCGAGCACGATTCGCGCCGCAAAGGCCGACGGTAGGGCGCCCGTTATCGTGTTCGGCGCGTTGCTGCTCACCGGCTACATTGCGAGCGAGCGAATGATGGGGATTTAATGGACGACAGAGGTGAGCCAAAAGTCCATTCACCGACGGTGCGGTCTACGAGTGGATGATGGATCGCCGGAGCCGGATGGTCAGTGAGCTTTTATTGATTGGCTCGGTTTGCCGGTGCTTTGTCGGCTGCGGTACGGCGCCTTCACCGAAATCCTTATTGTATGGTGCCGAAATAAGACGGTCGCGGACTCAGACGAAATCTTCTTTTCTTAGCTCGATCGGCTGCCCGTGCGGAGTGCGGTCGCAAGCGTGCTCCCAGGCGTCGCGATAGCGATGTAGCGTTTCAGTCGTGGTGACGCCTTTCTCGGCCACCAGTTTTTCCAACGCTGAGAGCCAGTGCAGGTAATAGGTCTCGCCGCTGTCCGGATCGCCGGCGGCCTGCGCGCGCTTGATCTCGGAGCCGAGCGCCGTCGCCCATTCGTTCCAGGTAAAGAGGCCGCGCTGGTACAGCGCCAGCGTCATGGCGAAGGCCTGCGCTTCCCACGGCTCGCGGAACACCGGCCCGTCGTTATCCTGCGGGATGCGCGGCAATTCCTGCGCGACGTGTCGGGCAGCGGCCTCGTCAATCATGGCTTCTCCAAATAGGGTTCCCAGGCCTCGATGCAGACGCGTACCGTGGGGTCCGAGTCAGCGCCCCACAATTCGTGGCCGTCGAAGCGTACCGTGTAGAGCCAGTGCGGATCCTCCCCTAGATTGCTGGCATTGCTGTCCGGAAAGACGTGGCAGCCGACGATGCGAGCAATTTCGCCAACATGCCCACGCGTGTAGCGCGGCAGCCGCGTGTGATGTTTCGGATGCATGTTCTTGGCGCGCACCTTGTCGCCAACCTTGAACAGGGCCGGACCGGGTGCCGGCCGGCTGAATGGCCGGGCACAGCGCACCATGTTGTCGCAGTCGGCGGCGGTCACCGCCCGTGACGCTTTCTTGAAAGGCGCGATGGCGTGGCCAGCTTTCAGCTCCTCCGGCGTGGCGATGCCGTCTTCCAGCATCATCAGCTCGAGCGTGCGTGTCCACAGCCCATAATAGCTGAGATTGAGATACTCTGGCGGCGGCAGGCTTTCGCGCTTGAAGCGGAAGGCGTCAATGTTCCACAAATTTGCGACGCCGGTTACCATGTTGAGCGCGAAGGAATGGCCTTCCCATTCCTCGTGGAAGACCGGCTCGTTCTTCTCCGGGACCACGGGCCCGAAGCCGTGCATGCCGCCCATGTCCGCCGCGCCGTTCATTTGAGGTCCTTCGGCGACTTGGGAAAGCCGGTACCGATCATGGAATCACGGGTCACCAGCTCTGCGAGCTTTTCCTCGCTCCAGCCCTCGGTGCCGGCGGGCCGCATTGGCACCACCATGTAACGCAGCTCGGCGGTCGAATCCCAAACGCGGATTTCGGTATCTTTCGGCAGCTCGATGCCGAAGTCTTTCAGCACGCCCCGCGGATCGGCCACCGCGCGCGAACGATAGGGCGCGGACTTGTACCAGAGCGGCGGCAGCCCGAGCACGGCCCACGGATAACAGGAGCACAGCGTGCACACGACCATGTTGTGCAGCGATGGCGTGTTCTCCAACGCCACGAGGTGATTGCCAGAGCGGCCGCCGAAGCCGAGCGAGCCGATCGCCGCGGTCCCGTCCTCGAACAGCCATTTGCGGAATTTCGGATCGACCCAGGCCTTCGCCACCACCTGCGCGCCGTTGCGCGGGCCGATCTTCTTCTCGTAGGTCTCTATCAGCTCGTCGATCGCCGCCTGCTCGATGTAGCCCTTCTCCAGCAGGATGGTTTCGATCGCGCGCGTTCGCAGTTGCATCTCGGAGAGTTCCGAGCCTTGCTCGTGATGAAAGTCATGGTCGTGACTGTGCGCGTGCGCCATGGGAAAATTATAAGCGCATCTTTATGCGGGCAGCAAATAGGGCTCCCAGGCGTCAACCGAGACGGTCACGCTCGGATCAGCGTCGGCACCCCACAATTCGCCGCCGTCGAAACGCACGGTATAGAGCCATTGCGGATTTTCGCCAGCACCGGCGGCGTTGCTGTCGGGAAATACGTGACAGCCGATCACGCGGTCGATCGTACCTAAATGGCCGCGCACATAGCGTGGCAGCCGCGTGTGCGTCACCGGGTTCATCATCTTTGCGCGGACGCGGTCACCGGCCTTGAACGCCGGCTTCGTCTTGGTTTCGCGCTCAGTCGGGCCACCGTGGTACAGCACCCGCGCCACATCGTCGGCCCTTAGGATACACGAAACGGGCTTGGGCGCCTTTAAGGCTTGCCCGACCGCGATCTCGTCGTCGCTGACAAGTGCGCGCTCCTTTAGCATCGCCTCCAACGCAGCGAACCAGATCTGGTAATAGCTCATCGTCAGATATTCGTTGGGCGGACGGTTCTCGCGCGCGAAGCGCGACATGTCGATGTTCCAGCCTCCGGCAACGCCCGCGGCCAGCGTGAGCGCGAAGGCGCGCTTCTCCCACTGGGAGTGGAAGACGGGCTCGTTCGGCTCCGGCTGAACGGGGCCGAAACCATCCATGCCGCCGATGTCCTGCCCTCCGTTCATTTCACATCTTTCGGCGATTTCGGCAGGCCGGCGCCGATCATGGAATCGCGCGTGACCAGTTCGGCAAGCTTGTCTTCGTTCCAGCCTTCGGTGCCGGGGGGGCGCATTGGCACTACCAGGTAGCGGATCTCGGAGGTCGAATCCCACACGCGGATTTCGGTGTCCTTCGGCAGCGTGATGCCGAAATCCTTGAGCACGCCGCGCGGATCGGCAACCGCGCGCGAACGGTAGGGTGCGGACTTGTACCAAACCGGCGGCAGGCCGAGCACCGGCCACGGGTAACACGAACACAGCGTACACACGACCATGTTGTGCCGCTTGGGCGTGTTCTCCAACGCCACGATGTGCTCGCCTTGGCGGCCGGCGTAGCCAAGTTCTGCGATGGCTGAGGTCGCTTCCTTGAAAAGCCGCGCGCGATACGGTGGGTCGGTCCAGGCCTTCGCTACAACACGCGCGCCGTTGCGCGGACCGACCTTCGTCTCATAGGTCTCGATCAATAGATCGAGCGCGGCCGGATCAACATAGCCCTTCTCGGTGAGCACTGTTTCCAGTGCGCGCACGCGCAACTGGGTCTCCGAAAGCTCGAAACGGTCATGATCGTGCTGGTCGTAGGCCATGCGGTGACTTTAGCGGAAGCCTTGCGTTTGTGTCATCATTACCTCTATGCGCCTTGCGCTGCGATTGGCCGACCGCATCGACCGCCTGAACACGCAAATCGGGCGCGCGGCGGCATGGCTGGTGCTGGTAATTGTGTTGTTGCAGTTCGCGCTTGTCGTGGCACGCTATCTGTTCGGCCTCGGCTCTCTCTGGCTCAGCGAGACCGTTATCTATGCACACGCCACATTATTCCTGCTGGCGGGGGCGTGGACCCTTTCCGTCGGCGCCCACGTGCGCGTCGACATTTTTTACGCTGACGCATCTCTGCGCGCGAAAGCCGTCATAGATCTAATCGGCGCTGTGCTCCTGCTGCTGCCCTTTGCGTTGGTGTTGTTGTGGCTGTCCTGGCCTTATGTCGAGCGCTCATGGGCGATCCTCGAGCACTCGCAGGAAGCGAGCGGCCTGCCGCTGGTGTTCGCGCTCAAGACGCTGATCCCACTGTTCGCCGTGCTTATGGCACTGCAAGGTCTCGCGCAGGCGATCCGCGCGGTGGAGGCATTGAGGCCGCGCTAATGCCGCTTGCCGAAGTTCTCGCCGTGCTGATGGTCGCTGCGGTGATCGCCGCGCTCATGGCCGGATATCCGGTGGCACTAACGCTCGCCGGCGTCTCGCTCGCCTTCGCGCTCCTGGGCGATGCGCTGGGGGCTATGAGCTTCGACATCCTCGGGGCGCTGCCGCAGCGCGTGTTCGGCATTATGACCAACGAGGTGCTGCTGGCGATCCCGCTATTCATCTTCATGGGCGTGATGCTCGAACGCTCGCGCATCGCGGAAGATCTCTTAGAGACCATGGGCCGGCTGTTTGGCAGCGTGCGTGGTGGCTTAGGCTTCTCGGTAGTGATCGTCGGGACGCTTTTGGCGGCGGCAAAAGGCGTGGTCGGAGCCACCACGGTGACGATGGGTCTGATCATGCTGCCGGCGATGCTGCGCTTCGGCTATGACCCGCGGCTTGCCGCGGGCACCGTCGCCGCCACGGCGACGCTAGCGCAGATCTTCCCACCGGCGACCGTGCTGGTGCTGCTCGGCGACCAGCTCGGCAATGCCTATCAGGCGGCGCAACTCGCGCAGGGCAACTTCTCACCGCGCTCGGTCAATGTCGGTGATCTGTTCGCTGGCGCGCTGATTCCCGGCTTTGCGCTCGTCGGCATGTATCTTGTGTTCCTGATGGCGGTGGCGATCCTGCGGCCGAAAGCTTGCCCCGCGCTGCTGCCCGACCCGAATGCGCCACGTGGGCTCGCGCTTGCGCGGCGGCTCATCGAGGTGCTCATAGCGCCGCTCTTGCTCATCCTCACCGTGCTCGGCTCGATCCTCGGCGGCGTAGCGACGCCGACCGAGGCGGCCTCAATCGGCGCCGTCGGTTCGATCCTGCTTGCCGCGCGCAAGGCCGGTCTGCGCGGTGTGCTGAGGCCCGTGGTGGAAAAGACCACGCAGATCACCGCTATGATCTTCCTTATTCTGATCGGCGCCACGGCGTTCAGCCTGGTCTTCCGTGCGCTCGGCGGCGACGACATGGTGAACCGCGCACTCACCGATTTGCCGGGCGGCAGCGCCGGCGCCATGCTTGTGGCGATGCTGGCGATGTTCCTGCTCGGCTTCGTCATGGACGCCTTCGAGATCATCTTCGTGGTAGTGCCAATCGTTGCGCCCGCACTCTTGCTCATGCCGGGCATCGATCCGGTCTGACTCGGCATCATGATGGCGGTAAACCTACAAACCTCCTACATGCACCCGCCGCTCGGGCCGACCCTGTTCTACTTGCGCGGCGTAGCGCCGCCGCGGATCACCACCCGGCACATCTACTGGGGCATCATCCCATTCGTGCTAATCCAAGTTTTTGCGCTGGTGGTGCTGTGGTCCGTCCCGGGACTTGCGACCATGCTGCCTCATGCGCTTTATGGGTCCTGAGCCGCCGGGGGCGCTGTGATGAAAGCCACTGATCTGTTCGACTTGAAAGGAAATGTGGCGCTGGTAACCGGCGCTTCCAGCGGGCTCGGCCAGCAATTCGTCCGCGCGCTTGCCGACAACGGCGCGGCGGTGGCGCTGGTGGCGCGGCGCGCCGACCGCCTTGAAGCGCTGAAGAAAGAGATCGAGGGCAAGGACTGCCGGGCTGTCGCCATCGAGGCGGATGTCACCGACCGCGACGCCATGGCGCACGCCTTCGACGCTGTCGAGAAGGCCTTCGGTACCGTCACTATCCTGGTCAACAACGCCGGCATCGCGCAGTCACCAACCCGTGCCTTCGAAGTTACGCCTGAGGAGTGGCACAAGGTACTCGGCATCGATCTTGACGCCGTCTTCCACAACGCACAGGAGGCGGCGCGCCGCATGCTGGCGGCGGGCAAGAAGGGGTCGATCATCAACATTTCATCGGTGCTCGGCTTCGGCGTGGCGAAGGGCACTGCGGCCTACGCCGTCGCAAAAGCTGCGGTCATCCAGACCACCAAAGCGCTGGCGGTCGAGCTCGCCTTCAAGGGCGTGCGCGTAAACGCCATCGCGCCCGGTTGGTTCGTCACCGAGATCAACGACAAATATCTGATGAGCGATGCCGGCGCCGCCATCAAGCGCGACATCCCGATGGGTCGCTTCGGCAATGAGGGCGATCTTGACGGCGCGCTGCTACTGCTCGCCTCCGATGCCGGCGCTTACATCACCGGCGCCACTATCGTGGTCGACGGCGGACAAGTGATCCAGATCAAGGGCTAAGGAGACGGACCATGGACTTCACGCTTTCTCACGCGATCGAAGACATTCGCCTGCGCGTGCGGGCCTTCGTCGAGGAGCACGTCCTGCCGCTGGAGAACGACCCGCAGAATTTCACCGAGCATGAGAACATTCCCGAGGAGCGCCTCGCCCCGGTGCGCGAGAAGGCGAAAAAAGCCGGTCTGTGGGCGCCGCAGGCGCCGAAGGAATACGGCGGTATGGGCCTGCCGATCGTCGCTTGGGCTGCGATCTATGAGGAGGCAGCGCGCTCCATTTTCGGACCACTCGCGATCCACTGCATGGCGCCGGACGACGGCAACATCAATTGTCTGGCGCGCGCCGGCACCAAAGCGCAAAAGGACAAGTGGCTCAAGCCGCTGGTCGACGGCAAGGTGCGCTCGGCTTTTGCGATGACCGAGCCGCACCCCGGCTCTGGTTCCGATCCCGGCATGATGAAGACGAGCGCGGAAAAGAAGGGCGACCACTACATCGTCCGCGGCCACAAATGGTTCATCACCGGCGCCGAGGGCGCCGCACATTTCATCTTGATCGCGCGCACCTCGAACGATCCGCGCAAGGGCCTCACCGCCTTCCTCTATCACAAGGACCAGCCCGGTTGGCACATCGTGCGCCGCATCCCGATCATGGGGCCGCACGAGCACGGCGGCCACTGCGAGATCGAATATGACGGGCTGGAGATTCCGGAAGAGAACATCCTGCTCAATGTCGGCGACGGCCTGCGGGTGACGCAGATAAGGCTCGGGCCGGCGCGGCTCACGCACTGCATGCGCTGGCTTGGCTTCGCCAAGCGCTGCATGGAGATCGCGCAGGAATACGTCGGTAAGCGCGAGGCCTTCGGCGTTAGGCTTGCCGAGCGCGAGAACATCCAGATTAGGCTTGGCGACATCGCGCATCAGATCGAGATCGGACGCCTGCTGACTATGCACGCGGCCTGGAAGCTAGATCAGGGCTCGCGCGCGCGAAAGGAAGTGTCGATGGCCAAGATCCAGGTGGCCGACACGCTGCACAACGCGGCCGACACCGCGATCCAGCTCAATGGCGCGCGCGGCTATTCCAAGGATACCATCCTAGAATGGATTTACCGCTACGCCCGCGCTGCGCGTCTGGTCGACGGCGCTTCCGAGGTGCATAAGATGGTGCTCGCCCGCTTTATGCGCGAAGAGGGGCGCGACTTCTGGCGCTGGGGCTGATCAGCTGCACGCGATCGCGATCTCCAGCGGGAAATTGTCGCAGACTTCGTGGCCCGTCTCGGTCACGATGAAAGTGTGGCCCAGGAAGATGCCGAACAGCCCGTCCGGCGTGACTGGATTGGGCTCCGCCATGATCACCATGCCGGGCTTCAAGACCTGTTCGAAGGCTTCCGCCGAAACGTGCTCAGCCACGACGTGCGGCTTGTCGGTGACGAGGTCGATGCCATGGCATTGCGTCGGCCGCGACTGGTAGCCCTTGTCGCGGAAGAACTTGCTGGCGGTGCGCATGGCTTCCACCGGCTTGCCGGGCGCGATCTCGTCGATGATGAGCTTGTAGCCGGGCAGGGTGATTTCGTTCCAGAACTTCTTCACCATCTCGGTCGGCTCACCGACGCAAATGGGTGATCCGATCTGCGCCGTATAGCCGCGGTAGCCTGCGGCTAGCTCCATATTGATGATGTCACCCTTTTTCAGAACGCGGCTAGATGGACGCGGATTGCCGAAAATCATAGCCGGGTTGGCCATCTGCGTCGAGCCGATGATCAAGAAATCAATATCGCCGCCGCCTTCCATGATGGCCGCGCCTGCCGCTGCGCGCAGCTCGTACTCCTTAACCCCGGGACGGGCGCGCGCAACCATCGCCTCCATGGCGTTTTGGCAGAGCACGCCGGCCTTGCGTACGCAGCCGAGTTCCTCGGCGCTGTGGATCGACAACAGCTCGTGTAGGAAGCCTTGCGTGAACACCAGATCGGCGTCGGGCAATTTCTCGCGCAGGACATTGTACTGATTAACTGGCAGATAGTCAGCGTGGCGCGGATCGATCTCCATCAATCCGATGCGGCCGCGCTCGAGCCTCAGCTCGCGGATGCGCTCGACCATGATATCGGCGTAGCGCCCGTTTCGGCTGTGCCGTACGTCTTTGACTGCCACCTCGACCTGTCGACGCACGGCTTCAGCGTGCGTGCCGCCCATCGAATAGATCAGCGTCGGCTCGTCTTCGAGCGGCACGAGCACGTAGCTTGAAAGCGCGTGCCATTCCCAGTGGCCGGTCAGCCACAGCATGCCACCGCCAAAGCTCCAATGGCTCGGTCCGCCGGGCACGATCACCAGGTCGAGCTTATGCTCGCGCATCTTATTACGTAGCGCGCGATAACGTCGCTCGTATTCTTCCTTGGAAAATTGCTCCCATATCGCGTCGCGGTAGTAGGGCGTATCGCGCATGTTGGCGAACGGCAGCAACTGGTCAAGCTTGCTGCGCACAACACCCCACGGCTGGGGGCCGATGCGCGGCGGTCTGATACTCATGACGACGTTCTCAGTTAATCCAGCGGCTTGATGTCAGCCTGTTTGGCGAGCTGCACCGTTGCTTCAATATCGTCTTTGACGAATTTCATAAATTCGTCGGTACTAATCTGCGCGGGCTCGACGCCGAGCTTGGCGAGTTTTTCCTGCACGGCGGGGAGCTTCAGCGCTTCTTCGGTCACATCGTGCAGTTTGTTCACGATGCTGGCAGGAGTCTTGACCGGCGCCGAGATGCCGTTCCAGAAGCGGAACACCGCGTCGGGATAGCCGGCTTCGACAACTGACGGCACGTTCGGCAGCACCGACACGCGCTTGGGTGAGCTTACGGCAAGGATGATGAGCTTGTCGCTGCCGATCGCCGAGGCCGCTGCAGCGAGCGGAATGAAATAGAAGTCGATGTTTCCGGCCATCACCTGAACCAAGCCGCCTTCCTTGAACGGCACGTGCCGGACGTCGATTTTTGCCGCCAGCCGGAAACGCTCAGCCGCCATATGCGAGGAGGAGCCAATGCCGGCCGACGCAAACGTCAATGTACCGGGCTTTTCCTTCGCTGCCTTGACCAGGTCTTCCACGGATTTGAATCCGCTTTTGGCGGAAGCAACCAGAATGTTCGGCGACGTGCCGAGCAATACCACATGAACGAAATCCTTGATCGGATCGTACGGCAGCTTGCTGTGCAGCACGGTTTCAGTGGCCATCGAGGACGAGCTAGTCACCAGCGTGTAACCGTCCGGGTCGGATCGCGCCACGGACGCAAAGCCGGTGGCGCCACCGGCGCCGGGCTTTAACTCGATGACCATCGGCTGGCCGATTAGCTGCGAGACCTGATCGAGGACGACGCGGGTGACCGTGTCCGAGGCGCTGCCTGCTGGATACGGACTGATCAAGCGGATCGGTCTGTTCGGATATTGCTGCGCGTTCGCCGAGGCGGCGGCAACGACGAGGACTATTGGCAAGGCCGCCCGGCAGAGCGCGAAGACAGTAAATTTCTTCACGGTGTTGATCATTGCGTTGATCCCGGCGATCGTCACGGCGGTAATTTTCTTTCAACGTCATCGCACATGCGTCACGACCTGGCAATGTGCCGATCAATCGTGCACCCGCGATGCAAAACAAATGCGGGGCCGAACGGGCCCCGCACGCAGCTCGTGTTGTCAGCTCACTGGCTATGCGGTCTGCGGCTCCGGTTCCCAGATCTTCATGTGCCGCGTCTCAGGCATCAGGAACAGACTGAGCACTAGACACACGGCCGGTACCGCGATCGGGTAGATCAGGGCATAGGCGAGGCTGCCGGTCGACTGATACGCCGCCGTGGTGATGAACGGCACCAGACCACCGCCCCAGCCGTTGCCGATCATGTACGGCATGGATACCGCCGTGTAACGGATACGGCCGGGGAAGAACTCGGCGAGGAACGCGCCGATCGGCCCGTACACCATGCCGACGTAGCAGACGAGGATCGCGA
>Ga0207758_1000001_pt1 | contig 43145 bp, 38 predicted proteins | sample LuqExpMetageno12_FD_187770 | JGI IMG/M metagenome (GOLD analysis project Ga0207758, IMG submission 187770) | Tropical forest soil microbial communities from Luquillo Experimental Forest, Puerto Rico - Sample 12 (SPAdes) | ecosystem: Environmental > Terrestrial > Soil > Tropical forest ... | reverse complement strand
GGCTCGCCGCCGCAGCCAAGGCGGCCGGTGTGAAACGCATAGTCAGCTTCGGCGAACATGACGACACAGATGCGTTCCTGCTTCGCTATTCGCTGCAGCCGGAGTCGTCGACGGCAGAGGCCGTCATCCTCGGTGAGCCTGTCACTTATAAGCTCGGCGCGCCGGGGCGCCACCTGCTGCTCAATTCGATCGCCGTGCTGGCCGCAGCCGCGTTGGTCGGCGCCGATCTGGCGCTGGCGGCGCTCGCGCTGAACAATCTGAAGCCGGCGACGGGCCGCGGCGCGCGCATCACATTGCGGTTGCCGGGCGGGCGCGCATTGCTGCTCGACGAGAGCTACAATGGCAACCCTGCCTCCATGGCGGCCGCTATCGCGCTGCTCGGACAGGCGCCGGTCGGCAATCTCGGCCGTCGCATCGCAGTCTTGGGGGACATGCTGGAACTCGGCTCGCAAGGGCCCGCGTTGCATCGGGGTCTGGTGGAGAAAATCGAAGCCGCGAGCATCGACCTGGTGTTCTGCAGCGGCCCGCTGATGAAGGTGCTATGGGAGGCCCTTCCCTCCGGCCGACGGGGCAGCTATGCCGACACAGCGGCGACACTGGAGCCGGCGGTGTTGGCCGCCATTCGCGCCGGCGACGCCGTGATGGTTAAAGGCTCGCTGGGCTCCAAAATGGGACCAATCGTGAAGGCGCTGGAACGGCTGTTCCCCATGCCAGCCGCAATCGGGCAGGCTTAATCGCAGACGTGGCACTTCGATGTTTTATTGGCTCACCGATTTTTCAGACAAGGTCTCTTTCCTCAACGTCTTTCGATACATCACTTTCCGCACTGGCGGCGCCGTCGTCACGGCGCTGATGTTCGTATTTCTGTTCGGCGGTCCGATGATCGACCTGTTGCGCCTTAAGCAGGGCAAGGGCCAGCCGATCCGTACCGACGGGCCGGCTTCGCACCTCGTCACCAAGAAAGGCACGCCCACCATGGGCGGCCTGATGATTCTGTCGGGGCTCTTGGTCTCAACCTTACTGTGGGCCAACCCGACCAGTTTTTACGTGTGGATCGTGCTCGGCGTGACGCTGAGCTTCGGCATGATCGGATTCTACGACGATTATCTGAAAGTCACCAAGCAAACGCACGCCGGCTTCGCCGGGCGCACGCGGCTCGCCGCAGAAGCGATCATCGCGGTGACCGCGGTCACGGCGCTCGTCTATCTCGGCAAGGGTCCGATGGCGACTTCGCTAGTGTTTCCGTTCTTCAAGGATCTGGCTATCAACCTAGGTTGGGCCTTCGTACTGCTCGGTGCTTTCGTCATCGTCGGCGCCGGCAACGCCGTAAACATCACTGACGGCCTCGACGGCCTCGCCATTGTGCCGGTGATGATCGCCTCCGCGAGCTTCGGCTTCATCTCCTATCTCGCCGGCAACGCTGTGTTCGCCGAATACCTACAGATCCGCTACGTCCCCGGCACCGGCGAACTGGCGGTAGTGTGCGGTGCGCTGATCGGCTCCGGCCTCGGGTTCCTCTGGTTCAACGCGCCGCCGGCCTCGATCTTCATGGGCGATACCGGCTCCCTGTCGATGGGCGGCCTGCTCGGGACGGTCGCAGTGGCGATTAAGCACGAAATCGTGTTGGCCATCGTCGGCGGACTGTTCGTGCTGGAAGCCGTCTCGGTGATAGTGCAGGTCATCTCGTTCAAGCTCACTGGCAAGCGCGTGTTCAAGATGGCGCCGATCCACCATCACTACGAGCAGCTCGGTTGGACCGAGCCGCAGATCGTGATCCGTTTCTGGATCGTCGCCGTGGTGCTAGCGCTCGCCGGAATGGCGACGCTTAAGCTGAGATAATCCTTGATCCCGATCACCACGTTCGCTGGCAGGAAAGTCGCCGTCTTCGGCCTTGGCAAATCGGGTCTGCTGGCGGCCGGCGCGTTGATCGCCGGCGGCGCCGACGTGGTGGTGTTCGACGACAACGAGAAGATGCTGGCTGAGGCGCATTCCGCCGGTCTCAAAGCAGAAAACCTGCGCGGTATCGACTGGTCAATTATCGCCGCGCTGGTGCTGGCGCCGGGGGTGCCGTTCACCCATCCCGAACCACACTGGAGCGTCAAGCTCGCGCACAAAGCTCGGGTCGAGATCATCGGCGACATTGAACTGTTCTGCCGCGAGCGCGCAAAATCAGGCGTGTCATGCCCGCTCGTCGCTGTCACCGGCACTAACGGCAAGTCGACGACCACCGCGCTGATTGCGCATCTGCTCAAGAGCGCCGGGCGCGACGCTCAGCTCGGCGGAAATATCGGCGTGCCGGTGCTCGCGCTCGAGCCATTTGCGACAAGGCGCCATTACGTGCTCGAAGTGTCGTCCTATCAGATCGATCTTGCTCCTTCGCTGCGACCGACCGTCGGCGTACTGCTCAACGTGACAGAAGACCATCTCGAGCGTCATGGTACCATGGAGAACTACGCCGCCATCAAGGCGCTGTTGCCGGCCTGCGTCGAAGAGGGCGGCATCGCGGTGATCGGCGCTGACGACCGCTACACCCACGATGCTGCGAACCGGATCGAGCGGGCTGGCCGCAAGGTCGTGCGCGTCTCGGTGCTCGCCCCGCTGCGCGATGGCTTCTATGCCGAGGGCAGTCACATCTTGCGCGCGCTCGGCGGCAAAGCGCATGCGGTGGCCGAGCTCGCCGGCATCGGCTCATTACGCGGCACGCACAATGCACAGAATGCCGCCTGCGCAGTCGCCGCTTGCCTCGCGCTCGGCCTCGACCCGACGACGATCCAGAAAGGCCTTGCCAGCTTCCCGGGCCTCGCGCATCGCATGCAGCAGATCGGCCGCAAGGGCAGCGTGCTGTTCGTCAACGACTCAAAGGCGACCAATGCCGACTCGGCGGCCAAGGCGCTCGCGAGCTTTCATGACATCTTCTGGATCGCCGGCGGTAAACCCAAGACGGGCGGCATTGCGAGCCTGACCGAGTTTTTCCCGCGCATCCGCAAGGCCTATTTGATCGGCGAAGCGGCCGCCGAGTTCGCCAAAACGCTGCATGGCCGGGTCTCCTATGAGATGAACGGCGTCTTGTCGGCGGCGCTCGATGCCGCCGCACGCGATGCCCAGGCCTCGGGTCTCAAGGAGCCGGTGGTGCTGCTGTCCCCGGCATGCGCCTCATTTGACCAGTACCCGAACTTCGAGGTGCGCGGAAAAGCCTTTACCGATCTAGTCCGCGCCATATCGGGCATCACGATTAATCCTTCATAAACTGCAAAGCGTCAGCTTGGGCGCCGGGAACGGGACATGGCTTCGCGCGCGCAACGCACCCCCTTTGGCGAATGGTGGTGGACGGTCGACCGACTGAGTTTGGCCGCGGTCGGCGCGCTGACGCTAGCCGGCGTGGTACTCTCGCTTGCCGCCTCGCCGCCGGTTGCCGGCCGCCTCGGGCTCGATCCATTTTATTTCGTCAACCGTCACGTCCTCTATCTACTCCCGACCGTCGCGATCATGCTGGGCGTTTCGTTCCTCAATCCGCGCCAGATCCGCCATGTCGCACTGATCGTCTTTATCATCAGCCTAGTCATGGTGATGGCAACGCCAATGTTCGGCGCCGAGATCAAGGGTGCCAAGCGCTGGCTAATCATCTTCGGCATCAACATCCAACCGTCCGAATTCCTCAAGCCCGCTTTCGTCATCCTGGTTGCCTGGCTGTTCGGTGAATCGGCCAATCGCCCCGACATGCCGGCCAACTCGTTGTCGCTCGGGCTGTTGCTGATGGTGATCGTGCTACTGGTGATGCAGCCAGACTTCGGCCAGACCATGTTGGTCGTTCTGGTGTGGAGCGCGCTCTTCTTCATGGCCGGCATGCGGATGATCTGGGTGTTCGGCATCGCTGGTATCGCCTCAGTCGGTCTTACCGCCGCCTACTTCGTGGTGCCGCACGTCGCAGGCCGCATCCGACGCTTCCTCAATCCGGCCTCCGGTGACACCTTCAACATCGATATCGCTACCGAAAGCTTCATGCGTGGCGGCTGGTTCGGCAAAGGCCCGGGCGAGGGCACCGTAAAGCGCCTGCTGCCCGAGAGCCACACCGACTTCGTCTTCGCGGTGGCGGCGGAGGAATTCGGTGTTGCGCTCTGCCTCGCGCTAGTCGCGCTGTTCGCCTTCATCGTTATCCGTGCGCTGGCGCGCGCGATGCGTAACGAAGATCCGTTCGGACGCTTTGCAGGCGCGGGCCTCGCCATCCTGTTCGGCATGCAGTCGGTGATCAACCTCGCAGTGAACCTGAACCTGATCCCGGCCAAGGGCATGACGCTGCCGTTTATCTCCTATGGCGGCTCCTCGATGCTCTCGCTTGCATACGCCGTGGGTATGCTGTTGGCACTAACGCGGGAGCAAAGGAGCCAGGCGATTTTGGCCGCACGCGAACTTGCGAGTGAGGGGAGCGCAACCTGATGTCGGCGCCGCTGGTGCTGCTGGCGGCCGGGGGAACCGGCGGACATCTGTTTCCCGCAGAAGCCTTGGCTGGCGCCTTGCAGAGGCGCGGCGCAACCGTTGATCTTGCCACCGACTCGCGCGTTGCGCATTTCAAATTTTTCGCCCGCACCGTGCATCTGATCCCGAGCGCGACATTGCGCGGCACCGACCCATTCAATCTCGTCCGCACCGCCGCGCTGCTGGCGCTCGGCACCGCCAAGGCTTGGGCGATGCTCGGCCGCGTGCGGCCGGCGGCGGTCGTTGGCTTCGGCGGTTATCCGACCGTGCCTCCGCTGTGGGCCGCGTCGCTGCGCGGTATCCCGACTGTCGTGCACGAGCAGAACAGCGTGATGGGCCGCGCCAACCGTGCGTTAGCGCCGCGCGTGACCGCGATCGCTAGCAGCGTACGCATGTTGCAACGGCTTGATCCGCGCTGGCAGGGCAAGATCATCTTCACCGGCAACCCCGTGCGCGGCGAAGTGATTGCGGCCGCGGCCACGCCCTATACCGGCCCGGAGGCGAATGGAAAGTTGCATTTGTTGGTGTTTGGCGGCAGTCAGGGCGCCCACGTGATGTCGGAGGTCGTGCCGCCGGCAATCGAGAGGCTTCCTGCTGATCTGCGCGCGCGCTTGACCATCGTGCAGCAGGCGCGCGCCGAGGACGTCGAGACGGTGCGCGCGATTTACGCGCGGCTCGGTGTTGCCGTCGAGGTCGGGCCGTTCTTCACCGACCTGCCGCAACGAATGGCGGCGGCCCATTTGATCGTTTCGCGTTCCGGCGCGTCGACCGTGGCCGAACTCTCTGCCATCGGCCGGCCGGCCATTCTGGTGCCGCTGCCGCATGCACTCGATCAGGACCAGTTCGCCAATGCCGGCGTGCTAGCAGATGCCGGCGGCGCGTTTCGCCTCGCGCAGCGCGACTTCACGCCCGGGCGCCTGGCCTCCGAAATCGCCGCTTTGGCCGCTGACCCAAGCCGGCTTGCCGCCATGGCGCAGGCCGCCAAATCTGTAGGCACCCTCGATGCCGCCGAGCGGCTAGCCGACCTGGTCCTGAAAGTGGCAGCACGTTGACAATTTCTCTGTCGCCGGGCTTGTGCCGGCCGTCTCCGTCTTGCATTAGACACAAACGACGTGGATGGCCGGGGCCGCCCGGCACCGCCGCCGGATCTTCAGGGGCGTAACTTCATGAAACTGCCGCGCGACATTGGACCGGTGCACTTTGTCGGCATCGGTGGCATCGGCATGAGCGGCATCGCCGAGGTGCTGGTCAATCTCGGCTACACCGTCACCGGCTCGGACGTCGCCGACTCCGCCAACGTCAAACGGCTGCGCGACAAGGGTGTCAAGGTCACCATCGGCCACAAGGCCGAGAACATCGACGGCGCTGACGTGGTCGTCGTCTCCTCCGCCATCAAGCAGGACAATTCGGAACTCGTCGCCGCGCGAGCCAAGCGACTGCCGGTGGTGCGGCGTGCGGAGATGCTCGCCGAGCTGATGCGGCTGAAAAGCTGCGTCGCCATCGCCGGCACACATGGCAAGACCACGACCACCTCGCTGGTCGCTTCGCTGCTCGAGGCCGGCGGCCTCGACCCGACGGTGATCAACGGCGGCATCATCAACGCTTACGGCACCAACGCGCACCTCGGCAAAGGCGACTGGATGGTGGTTGAAGCCGACGAATCCGACGGTACCTTCCTCAAGCTGCCGGCTGACATCGCCATCGTAACCAATGTCGACGCCGAGCATCTCGATTATTTCAAGACCTTCCAGGCGGTGCAGGACGCCTTCATGAACTTCGTCGAGAACGTGCCGTTCTACGGCTTCGCGGTGATGTGCACCGATCATCCGATCGTGCAGCGACTGGTCGGCCGCATCGCCGACCGGCGCATCGTCACCTACGGCGAAAATCCGCAAGCGGACGTGCGGCTTGTCGATCTTGATCACAGCAACGGTTCTTCGCGCTTCTCGGTGGTGTTCCGTGACCGCGATGGCAGGAACATACATGAGATCAAGGAGCTCAAGCTGCCGATGCCGGGCCGCCATAACGCGTTGAACGCGACCTCGGCGGTGGCGGTTGCGCACGAGCTAAATATCTCCGACGACAAAATTCGTGCCGCGCTTGCCAAGTTCGGTGGCGTTAAGCGGCGCTTCACCCGCGTCGGTGAGTGGAACGGGGCGGTGATCATCGACGACTACGGCCATCATCCGGTGGAGATCGCGGCGGTGCTCAAGGCGGCGCGCGAGTCGACCAAGGGGCAAGTGATCGCCGTGATGCAGCCACACCGCTATACGCGGCTGAAGTCCCTTTTCGAGGCGTTTTCTACCTGCTTCAACGACGCTGACGCCGTAATCATCGCGCCGGTCTATCCGGCCGGCGAGGCGCCGATCGAAGACGCCGACAGCGATCATCTGGTGGCAGCGGTGCGCGCACGCGGGCACCGGCATGTCATGGCGTTGGAGGGCCCGGAAAAGCTCGCCGGAATGATAAAAGAACTCGCAAAACCGGGCGACTACGTTGTCTGCCTGGGCGCCGGCTCAATCACGCAGTGGGCTTACGCGCTGCCGGGCAAGCTGAAGGCGTTATGAGCTTTCCTGATATCGTTGCCGATTTGAAAGCCAGGATGCCGGAATTGCGCGGGCGCCTGCTCGCCAACCAATCGCTCGCCGAGTTGACCTGGTTTCGCGTCGGTGGCCCGGCCCAGGTATTTTACATTCCGGAAGACGAGAACGATCTGGCCTACTTCTTGCGAAATCTGCCGATAGAAATTCCGGTTTACGTCATCGGTGCCGGCTCTAACCTCATCGTGCGCGACGGTGGCGTGCCCGGCGTGATCATTCGGCTGGGCCGCGGCTTCAACGAAGTCAAGATCGAGGACGGCCAGCGAATCCGCGCTGGCGCCGCGATGCTTGACGTGAAGGTGGCTCGAGAAGCCCAAAAGGCCGGGATTGCAGGACTCGCGTTCTACAGCGGCATCCCCGGCTCGATCGGTGGCGCGCTGCGCATGAACGGGGGCGCTTACGGCGGCGAAACCAAAGACGTGCTGATCGAGGCCCGCGGCGTTGATCGCACCGGCAAACTGAAAATCTACACAAACGCAGAGATGGAATTCTCTTACCGCCATTGCGGTGTGTCCGAGGACGTCGTCTTCACCAGCGCGCTGTTTCGGGGCCGCGCCGGCGATCCGGCTGCGATCGCTACCGAAATGGCAGAAATCAAGGTTAAGCGCGAAGAGAGCCAGCCGCGTAATCGCACCGGTGGCTCCACTTTCAAGAATCCGCCTGGCAAGAGTGCTTGGAAGCTGGTGGACGAGGCTGGCTGCCGCGGGCTCACCATCGGCGGCGCGCAGGTGTCGCCGCTACACAGCAATTTCCTGATCAGTTCCGACAGCGCCCGAGCCGCCGACATCGAAATGTTGGGGGAAACCGTGCGCGAACGGGTGAAGGCGCATTCCGGCATTGAGTTGGAATGGGAAATTAAGAGGATCGGCATAAACCAGATATAACGATGAATCACGTCGCCGTTCTGATGGGAGGCTGGTCGGCCGAGCGCGAGATTTCGCTACGCTCCGGTAAAGCCTGTGCCGATGCCGCCGAGCGGCTCGGTTATCGCGTCAGCCGGGTCGACGTGGATCGCGAGGTCGCGGCGCGGCTGCGGGAGCTCAAGCCTGACGTCGCGCTCAACGTGCTACATGGCCGTCCCGGCGAGGACGGGACGCTGCAGGGTGTGCTGGAGATCTTAGGTATTCCTTACACGCATTCCGGCGTGCTTGCTTCCGCGCTGGCCATGCAGAAGGATCTGGCCAAGATCGTGCTCAAAGCCTCCGGTGTGCCCGTGCCAGGCGGTATGGTCGCGTCGCGTGTGAAAGCCGCCAAGCAGCATCTGCTGCCCCCGCCTTATGTGATCAAGCCGGTAGCGGAAGGCTCGAGCGTCGGCGTTTTCATTGTGCGTGAGGACCACAAGCATCCGCCGCAGGAACTGACGCGGTCTGACTGGAAATTCGGCGAGCGCGTGCTGGTGGAGCCTTATATCCCTGGCAAGGAGCTGACCTGCGCCGTGATGGGCGACAAGGCGCTAGGGGTGATCGAGATCGTCCCCGCGGTGAAATTCTACGATTACGAGGCCAAATATGCGCCTGGCGGCTCGAAACATCTGCTACCGGCGCCAGTTGCTCCTGCGATTTATGAGGAATGCCGCCGCCTGGCGCTCAGCGCTCACCGCGCGCTGGGCTGCCGCGGCGTCAGCCGCGCCGATTTCCGTTACGACGATATTCTGCCGAGCGTCAAAGGGCTGTTCTGCCTGGAGGTGAACAACCAGCCGGGCATGACCGAAAGGTCGCTGGTACCCGAGCTTGCCGCCCATGCCGGCACCAGTTTCGATGAACTAGTGTGCTGGATGATCGAGGACGCCTCCCTCGATCGGTAAACATCTCTTAAAACTTTACTAATCGTTTACCAAAAGGCCCGAAGAATAGGACATTGGCGGCGTTTCGCGCGCCCAGCCGACGATTCGTGCGCGCGGGGGTTGGCGTCGCTGGAAGCCGCTAGGGGACTGGTCTTTCGATGTCTGATCGAGGGCGCCTCGCTCACTCGCTGATGCTGAGACTGAAACGACCGGCTTCGCCCGCCGGCCGGTCGCGCACGCTCCTCTGGTCGGCGCGGAATTCGCGGGTCCTCCGGCTGCTTCGCCGCTGGGGTTCGGCGCTCGTCGAATTGAACGTGCCGCGCGGCACCGGCGCCAGCGCCGCCGCCTTGTTGCTGCTGGGCTCAACCTGCTACGGCGTTATGAAAGGCGGCCATGTGCCGGTCATTGCGGCGCAAATCCAGGACATGTGCGATGCCGCGGCCAACAGCATCGGCTTCCGCATCTCCGAAGTCGCGCTCTCCGGTGAGCATGAAATGAGCCGCGAGGACATTCTTGCCCTCACCGGCATCACCGGACGTTCTTCGCTGTTGTTCCTCGATGTCGCGCACACGCGTACGCGCCTCTTGACGAATCCATGGATCGCGCAGGCCGCCGTGCACAAGCTCTATCCCGGCCAGCTACGCATCGAGATCAAGGAGCGGGAGCCCTTCGCACTGTGGCAGAAGGACGGCCGCCTCGGGTTGATCGCCGCCGACGGCGCGGTGCTGGAAACATACGTGCCGCAACGCTTCAATTCGCTGCCGCTGGTGGTGGGCGCCGGGGCTGAGCACGGCGCGCAGGATTTCCTCGGACTGCTTAGGCGCTATCCGCTGATCGCCAAGTCGGTCGAGGCATCCGTCCTAGTGGCCGAGCGGCGTTGGAATCTGCATTTGAAGAGCGGGGTCGAGGTGTTATTGCCAGAGCACGAACCCGGGCAAGCGCTGCAAACCCTGGTCGATCTCGATCGCGAAAAGAACTTGCTGTCGCGTGATATCACGGCGGTCGACTTGCGGCTGTCTGACCGCGTCACCGTGCGCCAGTCGGATGCCGCCGCTGCCGCGCGCGACGCGGCGCTAAACGCGGCCGAGAAAGACAAGAAGAATAAACGCAAGGATGCTGAAACATGAGCGTGCTGCGCTTCGGCCTCACGCCCAAGATGAAGCCGGTTTCGCCACGCCGCGCGGCTGTCGTCGCCGCTCTCGACATCGGCACCAGCAAGATCGCCTGCCTAATTGCGCGGCTCGAGCCTCAGGCGCCGCAGGACGCGCTGCGACGGCGCAGTCATGGCGTGCACATCCTCGGTTTTGCGCATACTGCGGCGAGCGGCATGAAGGCCGGCGGCGTAGTCGACCTCGTGGAAGTCGAGCAGATGGTGCGCCAGGCGATCGACATCGCCGAGAGCATGGCCAAGGTCCAGCTCGAATCGGTTGTGGTATCGCTGTCCGGTGGCCGGCTGGGCAGCGAGCGCTTCGTTGCCAACATCGATCTTTCCGGCGGCGCGGTCACCGATGGCGACATCACGCGCGTCTTAGCGGCTGCGAGCCGCCATTCCGTACGCGACGGGCGTGCCGTGCTGCATTCGCTGCCGATAGGATATTCGCTCGACGCGGTCACCGGCATCCGCGAGCCGCGCGGCATGCTCGGCAATCGCTTCGGCGTCGATATGCACATGGTCACCAGCGACGTGGCGATCGTGCGCAACCTGATACTCGTTGTGGAACGTAGCCACCTATCGGTCGAGGCCATGGTCGCCTCACCTTATGCGTCCGGCCTGTCAGTTTTGGCCGACGACGAGGGCGATCTTGGCGCGGCAACGATCGATCTTGGCGCCGGAACCACAACGATGGCGGTCTTTTCCGGCGGAAAATTCGTGCACGCGGACGGTTTCGCTCTTGGCGGCCACCACGTCACCATGGATCTCGCCCGCGGACTCAACACCCGCATTGTGGATGCCGAGCGAATCAAGGCGATTTATGGCAGTGTTTTGACAGGTGGATCGGATGAGCGCGACATGATCACGGTGCCTCCGGTCGGCGATGATGAGCGCGAATCGGCGCAGTTCGTCTCGCGCGCGGCGCTGGTGCGCATCATCAAGCCGCGGGTCGAGGAAATTCTGGAAATGGTGCGTGATCGGCTTAAGACTTCGCCATTCGCCGCCGACCCGCGCGCGCGCGTAATATTGACTGGAGGCACCAGTCAGCTGGCCGGCATCGTCGAGTTGGCGGCGCGCATCTTGCACCGGCCGGTGCGTATCGGACGCCCGCTTGGATTGGCGGGCTTACCGGAAGCGGCCAAGGGCCCGGCATTCGCCGTGGCGGCAGGCCTTTTGGTCTACCCGCAGGCAGCACATCTTGAACACTTCGAACCGCGGAGAACGCGGCAATTGATGACAGGAACGGGCGGTTACATGGCGAGGGTCGGGCGATGGCTGCGCGAAAGCTTCTGACCCTGGAAACTCAAGCACCACGCAGGACCGGTGGCGGACCGGACTTGTTTGGCGTCGCGCATTCGCGTTTGCGCACCGCCCGTGCACTAAAGAGGCAGAACTCATGACCATCAATCTGACGATTCCAGACATTCGCGAGATGAAGCCGCGCATTACCGTGTTCGGCGTCGGTGGCGCCGGCGGCAACGCGGTCAACAACATGATCGCGGCCGGCCTGCAAGGCGTCGACTTCGTCGTCGCCAACACCGACGCGCAGGCGCTCACGATGTCGAAGTGTGAGCGCATTATCCAGATGGGCGCGCAGGTGACCGAAGGTCTCGGCGCCGGCTCGCAGCCGGAAGTGGGCCGCGCTGCCGCCGAGGAGGTGATCGACGAGATCCGCGATCATCTCACTGGCGCGCACATGGTGTTTGTGACCGCTGGTATGGGTGGCGGCACCGGCACAGGCGCGGCACCCGTGATCGCTAAGGTCGCGGGCGAACTCGGCATCCTCACTGTCGGCGTCGTCACCAAGCCGTTCCACTTCGAGGGCCAGCGCCGCATGCGCTTCGCAGAAGCTGGCATCGTGGAACTGCAGAAGGTGGTCGATACCCTGCTTATCATCCCGAACCAGAACCTGTTCCGGGTCGCCAACGAAAAGACCACCTTCGCCGACGCCTTCGCCATGGCTGACCAAGTACTCTATTCGGGCGTCGCCTGCATTACCGACCTAATGGTCAAGGAAGGCCTGATCAACCTCGACTTCGCCGACGTGCGCGCGGTCATGCGCGAGATGGGCAAGGCTATGATGGGCACCGGCGAAGCCTCTGGTGAGAAGCGCGCGCTCACCGCCGCCGAAGCCGCCATCGCAAATCCGCTGATCGACGATGCCTCAATGAAGGGCGCCAGGGGCTTGCTGATCTCGATAACCGGCGGCAAGGACCTCACGCTTTACGAAGTCGACGAAGCCGCCACCCGCATCCGCGAGGAGGTGGACCCCGACGCCAACATCATCGTCGGTGCCACGTTCGACGAGAGCTTGGAAGGCATCATCCGCGTGTCGGTGGTGGCGACCGGTATCGATAGGACTGCCGCCCAAAGTCAGCCGGCGCAGCCGGAAGCCACCCTCAGGGAACTCGCCGGCAAGATCCGCAGCGCCCGAAGCGCCGATCGCATCGAACGCGCACTGGCAGCTGCGTCAGCGCCCACTCCGGCGACGGCCGGAGCTGCCGAGGCCACGGCTGAATCGGCGGCGCACTCCGCAGTTGCGGCTGCCCTGCTCGGACCGACGACTATTGAGGACGTTTCCATCCGGCCGATACCGATGAAGCCCTCACTGTTCGAGTCGGGGCCCAGCGAAGCGGCGCAAGCCGAGCCACCGCCGAAGACCTTCATTCCGCCGGCGCCTGAGCGGACAACGCTGCGCGGGCCGCGCATGCCGCGCGTCGACGAGCTGCCGTTGCCGGCGCAGAATGAAATTAAGGCGCAGCGCGGTGAACTCGCCGCCGAGGATCATCCGGAGAAGCGTCGGATGTCTTTGATGCAACGGCTCGCCTCGGTTGGCCTCGGCCGCCGCAGCGAGGAGGCAGAAGCCCCACGCGCCCCCCGCACGGCGCCGGCCATGCCGCACTTCGAGCGGCCGACGAGGCCAAGCGCTCGTAACCCGGAAGGCCGTCCGGAGGAGCCAATATCGGAATACGCTCGCCGCTCGGCGCCGCAGGGCCTCGACTCGCATGGGCGGCCGACCCCTGTGCATGACTCCCCCGAGGACGACCAACTCGACATTCCCGCCTTCCTGCGCCGGCAGGCCAATTAGGCTAACCCTTGATGGCCCCGCCCGACTTGGGTGGGGCCATTAAGTCACCGCAACCACTTTGAACGTAACCTATTGAATAAAAACATTTTTGTTGCTCATCGGTTGCAATTGGTGCGCAGCGTGCTCGCCCAAAATGGTAACCTAAACTCGGGCCGGACCGGCCATTGCTCGGCAATTACGGCAGAAAAGAGTAACAGTTCGTAAGAAGACGTGAGTTTGGGAAAGCGGGCGTTTGGTCTAAGTTATAGGGGGTAAGGGACTTTTTGGGGTCAGAGGGGACGCTTTCTGGATCGTCGCGCTAGCCGCTGACTTGAAGGCCAAAGTGTGGCTCCGGCAGGAGCCGGGGATGGGACGCGCGGCTGACAAGCCGGCGTAAATTTGATGAAGGGTGTCAAGCAAACAACGTTGCGGGACCACGTCGCGGTCTCGGGCGTCGGTGTGCATTCGGGTCGCCCGGTCACGCTCACCCTGCATCCCGCCGACGACGATGTCGGCATCGTTTTCCAGAGCATAGCCGTCGACGGCAGTATCGAGCGCGAAATTCGCGCTGACGTGCGCGCGGTCACCGCCACCGAATTCGCCACTGTGTTGGGCGACGCCTCGGGCCCGCTCTGCTCCACCGCGGAACATCTGCTCGCGGCCTTGCGCGGCCTTGGCGTGGACAACGTTGTGGTCGAGATGGACGGGCCGGAAGTGCCGATCATGGACGGCAGCTCCGCACCCTTCGTCGACGCGATCGACCAGGCCGGGATCACCGCCCGCGCGCTGCCGCGCCGGTACATCGAAGTGATCAAGCCGGTGCGCGTTTCCTACAAAGACGGCGCGCTGGGCGAACTGCGGCCCTATAGCCATGGCTTTCGGGTCGAGGCCGAGATTGAATTTGATCACCCGCTTATCGGCAAGCAGGCGCTCGCCCTCGACATCGAGCCAAAGATTTTCCGCCGCGAAATTGCGCGCGCCCGTACTTTCGGTTTCATGAAGGACGTCGCGAAGCTGTGGGGCGCCGGCTACGCGCTCGGCGCTTCGTTCGCCAATACACTGGTCATCACCGAGGACCGCGTGCTCAATCCGGACGGCCTGCGCTTCTCCGACGAATTCGTGCGCCACAAGATCCTCGACGCCATCGGCGACCTCGCACTCGCCGGCCAGCCGCTGCTTGCCGCCTACCGCACAGTTCGCGGCGGCCATAAGCTCAATCATGCAGTACTTACCGCCCTGATGGCCAATCCGACCGCCTGGCGAGTGATCGAGGCGGCCGAGCCTGTCCGCCGCACGCGTGGTCAGGCCCAAGTCAATGCCGGACGGGTGGTTGCGGCCTACGGGCCGGAAATGTCCTGAAAAAGTTCGGGAATCATTAGCAGCTCTCGCCTCAATCCCGGCTGAATGTCGGCTTAATCGCTTGGCCTACTCGTGTTTTTTCGTTTAAACCGCGCGGGGGGCCCTTGGGACCGGACATGAACGCGTGGGATCCAAGTTTGTGCCCAACGCATTGGCGATCAAGACGCCCATGTCAGAATTCAACGCAGAGACCGCAGTGACCGCACGCGGGGACGCCGCCGGCCGCTTCGCGCGCGCGGCGATGATGTTCCTTTTGGCCGGTAGTCTGGGCGCCTGTAGCGGCCTCAATTTTTTCGGCAATAGCAACGACCAGCCGCCCGACGAAGCGGCCGATCGCCTCTACAACGAGGGTCTCTATTATCTCAATGTCAAGCATGAACCGAAGGAAGCGGCAAAGAAGTTCGAGGAAGTCGATCGCCAGCATCCCTATTCGGAGTGGGCGCGTAAGTCGCTGCTTATGACTTCCTACGCCTATTATCAGAGCGGCTCCTATGAGGAATGTGTCGCGGCGGCGCAGCGCTACATCACGCTGCACCCCGGCAACGCGGACGCTGCCTATGCACAATACCTGATCGGCGCTTCATATTTCGACGAAATCCCAGACATCACGCGCGACCAGGAACGCACCGAGAAGGCGCTCTCTGCGTTGGAGGAAGTGATCCGCAAATATCCGACCAGCGAATACGCTGAAAACGCCAAGCAGAAAATCCGGGTCGCCCAAGATCAGGTCGCCGGCAAGGAAATGGAGATCGGGCGCTACTATCTAAACCATAAGGACTACACCGGTGCCATCAACCGCTTCAAAGTTGTTGTCACGAAGTACCAGACTACGCGTCACGTCGAAGAAGCCCTGATGCGACTGACCGAGGCCTATTTGGCGCTGGGCATCGTCGACGAGGCGCAGACCGCGGCGGCCGTGCTCGGGCACAATTTCCCCGATAGCGTCTGGTACAAACATGCCTACACGCTGGTGAAGACCGGCGGCGCCGAGCCGAGCGAAAACCAGGGTTCCTGGATCAGCAAGGCATTTAAGAAGGTCGGGCTGGGCTAGCCATGTCTTGCCCTGCCTCGCGCAGGCGAGGCATCCGTTACTCGGAAGCGATTCTTGTGAAAATCCGCCATTGTGGTGGTTACTGGATCATCCGCGAAAGCGGATGATGGGGCCCAGGAAAGGCACCATGCTCTCTCGACTCTCGATCCGCGACATAGTCCTGATCGACCGGCTCGACATCGACTTTGCCGACGGTCTTGCTGTACTCACCGGCGAGACCGGCGCGGGCAAGTCGATCCTACTCGACGCCTTTGTGCTGGCATTGGGTGCCCGCGGCGATCAAGCGCTGATTCGGCACGGCGCCGACCAGGGGCAGGTGACCGCCGCGTTCGAAGTGGCGGCCACGCACCCGGCGCGCGCGCTGCTCAAAGCCAATGATATCGCCGCCGAGGACGAGCTTGTTCTCCGCCGCGTGCAATTCGCCGACGGGCGTACGCGCGCGTTCATCAATGAGCAGCCGGTGAGCGTGCAGGTGATGAAGGAACTCGGCGCAGCACTGGTCGAGATCCACGGCCAGCACGACGAGCGCGCTTTGGTCGATGCCTCGACGCATCGCCGCCTGCTAGACGCCTTCGGCGCATTGGACGAGGAAGCCGCGACGGTCGCCACGTTGTGGGAGGCGCGCCGCTCCGCAGCTGCAGCCGCTGAGGCGCACCGCGCCGAGATGGAGCGCGCCAAGCGCGAGGGCGACTGGCTGCGCCACGCGGTCGAGGAGCTCGGCAAGCTCAGCCCCCAGGCGGGGGAAGAGACCACGCTGGCCGAGCGCCGCAGCGTCATGATGCAAGCGGAGAAGGTCGTCGAGGACCTGCGCGAAGCGCACGAAGTCATCGCCGGCGGCAATTCCACTGTGCCGGTGCTCGCTAGCGCGATCCGCCGGCTTGAGCGACGCGCGGCGCAGGCGCCGGCTTTGATCGAGCCGGTGGTAAAGGCACTCGACAGCGCGCTCACCGCGCTCGAGGAAACCCGCGGCCATCTTGAGGCCGCGCTACGCACTACTGATGTCGATCCGGCCGAGCTCGAGCGCATTGAGGGGCGGCTGTTCGCGCTGCGCGCTGCGGGACGTAAATATAACGTGCCGGTGGACGAGCTGGCCGCCTTGGCGCAGCGTTACAAAAGCGACATTGCGCTGATCGATGCCAGCGAGGTTCGGCTCAAAGCGCTGGAGAACGAGGTGCTTGCGGCCGAATTCGCCTACCGCAAGTCCGCCGACGCGCTGTCCAAGGAACGCGCCGAGGCCGGCGCTGCACTCGACAAGGCGGTGAGCGGCGAGCTCAAGCCGCTCAAGCTGGAGGGCGCGAAATTCACCACCCACATCGAAAGCGATGCCGCAGCCGCCGGGCCAAACGGCATCGACCGCGTTGAGTTCTGGGTGCAGACCAATCCTGGCGTGCGGCCCGGGCCGCTGATGAAGGTCGCTTCCGGCGGCGAGCTAACACGCTTCCTGTTGGCGCTGAAGGTGGTGCTGGCCGACCGTGGTTCGGCGCCGACTCTGGTGTTCGACGAGATCGACACTGGAGTGGGCGGCGCGGCAGCGGATGCCATCGGCGTGCGGCTCAAGCGGCTGGCGCGCGGTGTGCAGGTTCTGGCGGTTACGCATGCCCCGCAGGTGGCGGTACGCGCCAACCGACACTACGTCATCAGCAAGGACGCGCTAGGCGGGGGCCGGCGCGTCGCCACCCGGGTCCGCGAGGTAGCCGCCGAGAAACGGCGCGAGGAGATCGCCCGCATGCTAGCGGGCGCCGAGATCACCAACGAGGCTCGCGCTGCCGCCGAGCAGCTGATCAAGGCGGCAAGCTGAAGCACATCACCGGCCTTGTGCCGGGCGCCCGGGCCTTTAGATTTCGGGCATGGCCAAAGCCCGGGTCCAGACCGACAAAGCGTCCGTCGCCCTGCTCACCGCCAAAGAGGCAGCGGCCGAACATGCGCGACTGACCAAAGAAATCTCCGAGCACGACAAACGCTATTACCAGCAGGACCGGCCGACGATCTCGGACGCCGAATATGATGAACTCAGGCGGCGCTATAACGCGATCGAAGCGCGCTTTCCCGATCTGCGCACGATCGAATCGCTGTCGCTCAAGGTCGGCGTCGCGCCCGCCGGCAGATTCAAGAAAGTGCGCCATGCGGTGCCGATGCTGTCGCTCGACAACGCTATCAGCGAGCAGGATGTAGTCGATTTCGTCGGCCGCATCCGCCGTTTCCTCAAGCTCCCCGACGACGAGAAAATCGCCTTCAGCGCCGAGCCGAAGATCGACGGCCTATCGGTTTCGCTGCGCTACGAGGACGCTGAGCTTGTCACTGGCGCCACCCGCGGCGACGGTGCCGAGGGCGAGGACGTCACCGCCAACATCCGTACGCTTGAGGACGTGCCGAAGGAGCTTAAAGGAAGGCTAGTGCCGAAAATCTGCGAGGTGCGCGGCGAGGTCTACATGACCAAGCACGCGTTTCTCGCCCTCAACGAGCGGCAGAAGGAAGCGGGCGGCCAGATTTTTGCCAACCCGCGCAATTCGGCGGCCGGTTCGCTGCGCCAAAAGGATCCCAAGATCACCGCCGCGCGCCCGCTCGGCTTTTTCGCCTATGCCTGCGGCGAGATGAGCGAGATGCCGGAGGACACGCAGTCGGGCATGATTAAGTGGTTCGAAGGCTGCGGCTTCAAGACCAATCCGCTCACCAAGCTCTGTCGCTCCACCGACGAGCTGATCGCCTTCCACAAAAAGATCGAGGACGGTAGGGCAAAGCTCGACTACGATATCGATGGTGTCGTCTACAAGGTTGATCGCATCGATTGGCAGGAGCGCCTCGGCTTCGTCTCGCGCTCGCCGCGTTGGGCCATCGCGCACAAATTCCCAGCTGAGCGCGCGACCACGGTGCTGCGCGACATCGAGATTCAGGTCGGTCGCACCGGCTCGCTCACCCCTGTCGGCAAGCTGGAGCCGGTCGGTGTCGGCGGCGTCATCGTACAGAACGTCACGCTGCACAACGAGGATTATATCAAAGGTGTCGGGGGCGGCGAGCCGCTGCGCGACGGCCACGATCTGCGCATCGGCGATACCGTTGTCGTGCAGCGCGCCGGCGACGTGATCCCACAGATCGTCGATGTGCTGATCGACAAGCGTCCAAGGGATGCGAAACCCTTTCATTTCCCAAAGAAGTGCCCGTGCGACCTGCACACCGACGTCGTCCGCGAGGAGACGGCCACTGGCGATCAGAGCGCGCGCGCCCGCTGTACCGGCGAATTCGCCTGTCCCTACCAGAAGACCCAGCATCTGATGCTGTTCGTGTCGCGCCGCGCCTTCGACATCGAAGGGCTGGGTGAGAAGCAGATCGAGCTATTCTTCGACAAGGGCTGGGTGAAGGAGCCGGCCGATATCTTCACGCTGGAGAAGAAGCACAAGAGCGAATTGCTGGAAGAGGAAGGCTATGGCGAGACCTCGGTGCGTAATCTGTTTAGTGCCATCGAGCGGCGTCGCGAGATTTCGCTCGACCGTTTCATATACGCGCTTGGTATCCGCCACGTGGGGGAAACCACGGCGCTGGCCTTGGCGCGCAGCTACGGCTCGTGGAAGGCATTCCACGATGCCGCTCTAAAGGTAGCCAAGCGCGACGAAGAAGCGATCGCCGAAATGGACGCGCTCGATCAGATCGGTAACACGGTGATCGAGGCGATCGCATCCTATTTCGTGGAAAAGCGCAACCGGGACATTGTTGAACGCTTGATCAACGAGGTTAGGGTCCTCGACGCCGAAAAGCCAACGACCGACAGTAAGATCGCCGGCAAGACCGTGGTGTTTACTGGCAGCCTAGAGAAGATGACGCGCGAGGAAGCCAAGGCGCAGGCCGAGCGGTTGGGCGCCAAGGCGGCGGGATCAGTATCGAGGAAGACCGATTTCGTTGTCGCCGGCCCGGGCGCCGGCTCAAAACTTGCCGAGGCGCGAAAGCTCGGCGTCAAGGTGCTCAGCGAAGACGAGTGGCTGAAGCTTATTTCCTAGTCAGCGCCGCACTAGACCGAAATAGGCTGCCCCGGTTGCCACGACGACAAGCAGCATCTGCCCGGCCATCGGCATTGCGGTAGTCGCGCCGGAGAGCAGCATCATCACCACCTGCGTCGAGGCGGCGCCGGTCGCCATCTGGGCGAAGCCGGTCATGCCAGAGGCCGTGCCCGCGGCCTGCGGGCGCACGCTGATTGCGCCGGCGATCGCGTTGGGCAAGAGCAGGCCGTTGCCGTAGGAGATGACGAGTTGCGGCAGGAAAATGATCGCCGGCCCAGCCTCCGGCAGGGTGGCAACAAGCACGGCGGTGACGATCGATCCGATCAGTTCGAACACAATGCCAGCGATGATCATGGCGTCGATGCCGGCGCGTTGCGACAGCCGCGAGGCGGTGAAATTGCCGCTCATGTAGCCGAGCGAGGCGACGGCGAACCAAAAGCCATATTCAGCCGAACTGCGGCCCATCAGCGTGACTACCACGTGCGGGCCGCCGCCGAGGAAGGTGAAGAACGGTGCCGAGCCGAGCGCGCCGCACAGCACATAACCGTGGAATTTCGCACTGCCGATCAGTGCGCGCCATTCCTCGATCAGCCGGCCCGGCGCTTGCGCTACGCTCGCCGGTCTTGTCTCCGGTAGCGCTAGAGCCGCCCAGAACAGCACACTGCCGCTGAACACCGCGATGGTGAGGAAAATCGTCTCCCAGCCGAAGGCGGTGTCGAGTATGCCGCCAACCAACGGCGAGATCATGGGGGCGATTACCATCGCGGTGGTGACAAGCCCGATCATCGCCGCCGCGCGGTCGCGCTCGAACAGGTCGCGGATAATGGAGCGGCCGATCACGATGCCTGCCGAAGCGCCGATTGCCTGCACGACGCGCGTCGCGATCAGCGCGCCGATCGAAGAGGTGGTCATAGCGGCGATGGAAGCTGAGGCGTTGAGCGCCAGTCCCGCCAGCACCACCGGACGGCGACCGAAGCGGTCGGACAGCGGCCCAAATAGCAGCTGAGCGGTGGCAAGGCTAATGAGATAGAGTGACAGCATCAGTTGAACGGTGCCAGTATCAGAGGCGAGCCGTGTCACCAGCCCAGGCAGCGCCGGCACCAGGATATTGAGGGTAGCTGGACCTAGCCCGGTCATCGCCATCAAAAGCGCCAGCAGCCGCCAAGGCGTGGCCTGCTTGCCCGCTGCCTGCGCGGCATACATACGCGAATCCATCACTAATCTCCGAGCGCCTTGGTCGCCGCCCTAAGCCAGGCGCGCGTCGCCTTGTCGAGCAGCGGGTCGAGCATCTCCTGCACGCGCGCGTGATAGCTGTCGATCCAGTTACGCTGCTTGGCGGTCAGCATGCGTGTGTCGATTAGCCGGCGGTCGATCGGTGCCAGCGTCAGCGTCTCGAAGGTATTTATCGGTCTCTCTGCGCCTGCCGGCTCCGGCGCTGCGATCACCAGCATCAGATTCTCGATGCGGACGCCGTAGGCCGCGGTTTTGTAATAACCCGGCTCGTTCGAGAGAATCATGCCGCGCCGTAGCGCCACGGTACCGAGTTTGGAAATGCGCGCCGGGCCCTCGTGCACCGACAAATAGCTGCCGACGCCGTGACCGGTTCCGTGGTCGAAATCGAGCCCCGCCTGCCACAGGGCGGTGCGCGCTAGCGAATCGAGCTGCGCGCCGCTGGTCTTTTCCGGGAATATCGCTGTGGCGATCGCGATGTGGCCCTTAAGAACGCGGGTGAAGCGATCTCGCATTTCCTCGGTGGGCTTGCCGACCGCAATCGTGCGGGTGATGTCGGTGGTGCCGTCCTCGTACTGCGCGCCGGAATCAATTAGAAACAAGTCGTCTTTCGCGATGGCACGGTTAGAGGCACGGGTGACGCGGTAGTGCACGATCGCGCCGTTCGGCCCTGAGCCGGCGATGGTCGGAAACGAGATGTCCTTGAGCAGGCCGGAGTCGCGGCGGAAGCTTTCCAGCGCCTCGACGGCGTCGATCTCGGTGATCCGGCCTGTCGGTGCTTCGGCATCGAACCAGGCGAGAAAACGCGCCATCGCTACGCCATCGCGTTTGTGCGCCGCGCGGCTGCCGGCGATTTCCGCATAGTTCTTCACCGATTTCATCAGTGCGATCGGATCGCTGCCGGACACGGGTCTGCCACCATTGTCGGCTATCAGTCTGGTCAGCGCATCGGCCGCGCTCGCCTGGTCAAGTCGTATAGTCTTGCCCTTGAGCTGCGCGAGATCGCGGACGAGCTCATTGGGCGCGCGCACGGTGGCGAACTCCTCTATCGCATGCCACACTTTGTTGTCGAGCTTGGCGCGGTCGATATAGAGCGCTGGCCGGCCTTCGCGCGGAACAATAGCAAACGCCAGCGTCAGCGGCGTGTGCGGCACATCGGCACCGCGGATATTGAACAGCCAGGCCACGTTCTGCGGATCGGAAACGACAGACGCATCCGCGCGCAATTTGCCGAGCTCCGCCTGCACTCGTAGGGCCTTGCTGGTGACGCCCTCGCCCGCGAACTCGGGCGCACGCAGGCTCACCGCGCCGGTGGGCGGGGCAGGTCGGTCGGTCCACAGTGCGTCGATCGGATTCCCGTCGAGCGGTATCAGCTCGGCGCCAGCAGTGGCGCAAGCCTTCCTCAGCCCCTCGGCACTGTCGGAGGTGTGCAACCAGGGATCGTAGCCGATGCGGGCGCCGCTTTTTAGATTCTGCTCCAGCCATTGCTGCGGCGGATTCTCGATCAAATGCTCGATCGCGAACATCGACTTGTCGATCTGGCTGTCCGCCTGCACCGCGTAGCGGCCGTCCACGAACACCGCCGCCCGTTCAGTCAACACGATTGCGGCGCCAGCAGAGCCAGTGAAACCGGTGAGCCAAGCTAGGCGCTCCTCGCTTGCCGGCAGACACTCGTTCTGCTGACGGTCGGCGCGCGGCACCACGAAGCCGTCCAGGCCTCGCCGCTTCAGTTCGGCGCGCAGTGCGACGACGCGCGCCAGCACTGGTGTGTGCGTGTGCAGGTCGTCGAAGGACTGGAATCGGGCCTCAACCATCGATGGCACTTTAGCGGGCTCCGCTGGCTGGGCAACGCGTCACCGCCTTTAATGTCCGGCGACGTGCGCGCGTCTTGATCCCCGAAAATCGCGCACAATCGTGGCTTGCAATTCGCCAATGGCGATATCGTCGAATGCTCGGCACCCCTTTCCAGGTCGTTAATTCATTCGTGCTGTATTGATGCGTTCGCTGGAGCGCGCGCGATTGCGGTCATGTTATGCGGTCATATTATATTGAAATTGTCGGGGAAACGAAAATGGCAGTGGTGAGTGATGGCGTTGACGCGTCGTTCACGAGGGAGTCCGTTGCCGAGGTTCAGCCTGCCGGCCATGCGGTGCGTGACAACTGGACGACGAAGTCCAACAAGCAGCCGAAGTGGCCGCGCGTTTCTAGCGCTTCAGCACTAACGTGACCCAACCCTCGAGCCGAATCCGCCGCTCGAGTGCGAAGCCTTGCGCGCGGTAGATCGCCAGCGCCGCGTTCGCGTGGTCCGGCAGTAGGCCTGAGAGCACGAGGCGCCCGCCGCGCGCGGCGATCCGGCGCAACGGCCCCGCCAGCCGCATTAACGGCCCGAGCAGGATATTCGCGAGGGTTAGGTCATAGGGTGCGCCGATCGCAATCGCACGCGCTTGCGTGCCAGGCGCACGGACGAACGTGATACCGAGCGCGCAATTGAGCCGCGCATTGGCGCGCGCCGCCGCCACCGCTAGAGGATCGATGTCGCCGGCGGTGACACGGCTGCGCAGGAGTTTCGCCGCCGCGATCGCCAAGACGCCCGTGCCGGTGCCGACGTCGAGGACACGGCGAGCGCGCCGCCGCTTCGCCAGTGCATCGAGCGCCAGCAGGCAGCCGCGCGTGGTGCCATGGTGGCCGGTGCCGAAAGCGAGGGCGGCTTCGATCTCCAGGCTGATATCGTTGGGCTTCACACTGGCGCGGTCATGCGCACCATGCACGATAAAACGGCCGGCACGAATCGGTGCTAGGCCGGAGAGGCTTTCCTTCACCCAGTCGGCGGGGGCTACCGGCTCGATCGCGACCGCAGCTGCCGCGTCATCGCCAGCCACCTGCGCGACCTGTGCGCGCAATGCGGCCTCGTCCGGCGCTTCCCGGAAATGGATCGCCAGCTGCCAGCGCCCCCCGGCGTCCTCGAACGCGGCGCAAGCAGTGTCGCCAGCACCGAAGATCTCGCCGAGCGTCGAGGCGAGCCGCCGGGCGGTCGGCTCATCGCAGGTGAGGCGGGCAACTGTGGTGGGCACATCAGTCATGCGCACGACGTTCGCCCTTCGCGTTTCCGCGCGCAACGGTTATCTAGGCGGCATGAGCATCGAAGCGCTCGCGGCGGCCGACCACGAAGCCTTGGCGCTGGCCCGCCGCAACGGCTGGCCGGACGACTTGCGCGTGCTGCTTGCGCGCTATCCGCGCGAGCAATGGCAGGGCCATGCCAATCTCGGCGACATGGCGCGCTTTTGGCTGTGCCTATGTTCCGCGAACTGTCGGAAATGCTGACCGCAGATCGAGGCACATTTCCGCGTCGGCCGCCGCAAGTGGTCGAATTCCCACGTCTGTTTGTGCCGCGCCTGCATTCCTGCTGTCGCAGCTCAACGTGCATGCTCAAGGGGCTGATCCGTCATCTCGACGACGAAGAGGAACTCATGGTGCCTTTGATCCTCGACCGTGGCGAGGTCGCGTTCCGGGTCGCGCAACACAACTGAGGCGGCTAATGCTGCTTGAAGTACTGGATGTCGCGTTCGTGCTGCTCGGCCGCCTTGCGTGAGTTGAAGGTGCCGAGGTTGCGCCGCCGGCCGGTCTTCGGATTGACCTTGCGCGAATAAAGCCGGTACTTGCCGCCCTTGAGTTTTCGGATCATGGGTCGCTCCTTGCCGCACCAATTCGTCGCGAGGCGAAGCGTTCCTTCACCAACCGAACGGGAAGAAACCGCCGTAATAGCGGCGCACCGGGTAGTAGCCGCGGTAGTAGCCTGGCGACTCACCATAATGTGCGGTGCGGCGGTGCCTCGGCGCGTCGGTGTAGGGCGAGTCCTCTGCCACCACCGCGCCGACCGCAACGTTGTCCGGGATCTCGCCGACCAGCACCACCTTGGTCTGCTTGATGCCCTGCTGCTTCACCAAAGCAAAAAGCGTTGCGGCATTCGCCACCGATAGCCGCACGCAGCCGTGCGAAGCTGGACGCCCGATGCTCTTGTGGTAGGTGCCGTGGATAGCGTGGCCCTGCTGGGTGAAGAAGATCGAATAGGGCATCGGTGCGTCGTCCCACTCGCGTGAGAAGTGGTCACGCGCGGAAGGCCTGGAATTCGCCGTCCGGCGTGTCGTAGTCGGCGATACCGGTCGATACCGGCCAAGCGTAACGCTGCGAGCCATCGACTGTCACAGTCATGAACTGGGCGGACTTGTCGATGTGGATCAGCACGTCGGCGCGCGCGGGCGACACCGCGGCGAGGCCGGTGGCCAATAGCAAAGCGAGGCGGAAACGCATGATGCCAACCCCGCGCAGCAAACAGACGTTCAGTCTAGCACAAACGTTGCCCCTGTCATGAAACGGCCTCACATGAACGGCTTGCCGCGTACGTCGATGGCCTTGTCAATCTTCACCAGCACGCCGATGCTCGCTCCCGCCCTGGCGTGCGTCTGCGCGCGCGGCAGAAGCATAGATTAGATCTTCTTCCGCGTCGGGCCCAAGTCGGTCAATTCGACGCTGTCCGAAAAAGCGCAGGCTTGAGACGCACTTGTCGTCGGACCCGCTCACCGCCGTCATGCCCCACGCCTCCGCAAGGAGGCCGCGCTGCGCCGCTTGCGCGATGGCATCGGCTGCGCCAAGCACGAGTTTGGCCGGCTACTCACGCTCGAGGGGGGCGTGCCGCTCGAGGTCACGCTGCCCTGGCTTTTGGCGCGCTTCGCCCGGGCCGCGCAGCGCGTGATCAGCCGCAACGGTCAGCTGATGCTGGGAAAAAAGTGACCGCGACCAGAGGGCAGCGAAATGATCCGGTGTTCAACCGACACTGACTAGTCCAGATGGAATGTGGGCGTGGCTTACGTCACACCCTCTCCACGAAACTATCCACCACGCGTTTTTCGCCGGCCTTGTCGAACAAAATGGTGAGCTTGTTACCATCCACGGCGGTGACGTTGCCGTTGCCGAATTTCAGATGAAACACGCGCTCGCCCACGGCGAACTGCGATTGGGTGCCGGCGGACCTAGCGACCAGCTCGCCTTCGATCGTCAGCGGCGTACGGCGGGGCGCCTCGCGCCGCGTGGCGCGGGGTGGCCGGGGAGGCGAGGAAGAGTCGTGGCGCGAGAGCCAGCCGGATTCCTCGTCCTCCGCGCCATCCGGCACATAGCGCCGCTGCCCGGTCTCGTCGAGGCCGCCCATGCCGCGTCGGCCTTGCGCGCGCTGCCAGCCGGGCGTGCCGTAGGTCGACGCGAAGGCGTTCATCTCGTCGAAGCGCGAGGTGCCGTAGCCCGACATGCCGAAGCCGCCCGGTTCCTTGACCTCCACGTTCGCCTCCGGCAGTTCGTCGAGAAAGCGCGAGGGGATGGTCGAGGTCCACATGCCGTGGATGCGCCGGTTGGTGGCGAAATAGATCTTAGCCTGCTTGCGTGCGCGCGTGAGCCCGACATGGGCGAGGCGGCGTTCCTCCTCGAGCCCGGCGCGGCCCTGCTCGTCGAGCGAGCGCTGGTGTGGGAAGAGGCCTTCCTCCCAGCCCGGCAGGAACACGGTGTCGAACTCGAGCCCTTTGGCCGAGTGCAACGTCATGATATTGATGGCTTGCTCGCCTGCGCTGCTCTCGCGGTCCATCACCAGCGCGATATGCTCGAGGAAGCCCGCGAGATTCTCGAATTCCTCCATCGAGCGCACCAGCTCCTTGAGGTTTTCAAGCCGTCCGGCGGCGTCGGCGGATCGGTCTTTCTGCCACATGTCGGTGTAGCCCGACTCGTCCAGCACTATCTCGGCCAGTTGGGTGTGCGGCATCACGTCCTTCTTGCTGCGCCAGCGCTCGAAGCTCGCCACTAGGTCGCGTAGCGCGTGGCGCGGCTTCGGTTTCATCTCATCGGTTGCGGCGACTTGCGCGGCGGCCTCGGTGAGCGGGATGCGCTTCTTGCGCGCGATGTCGTGGAGCATCTGCAGCGTGGCGTCGCCGAGGCCGCGCTTGGGCACATTGATGATGCGCTCGAAGGCAAGGTCGTCGGCCGGCTGCGCGATAACGCGCAGATAGGCCAGCGCGTCGCGGATCTCGGCGCGCTCGTAGAAGCGAGGACCGCCGATCACGCGATACGGCAGGCCGAGCTGGATGAAACGGTCTTCGAATTCGCGCATCTGGAACGAGGCGCGTACCAGGATGGCTATCTCGTCGAGCGGGTGGTCCTCGCCGCACTCGCGCGCCCGCCGCTGCAGCTGCTCGATCTCCTCGCCGATCGCGCGCGCTTCTTCTTCCGAGTCCCAGGCGCCGGCGACCTGCACCTTCTCGCCCATCACGTCCTCGGTACGCAACGTCTTGCCGAGCCGGCCTTCGTTGTGGGCGATTAGCTGCGAGGCCGCGGCCAGGATGTGGCCCGTTGAGCGATAATTCCGCTCCAGCCGAATGACCTTCGCCCCAGTGAAGTCGTGCTCGAAGCGGAGGATGTTGTCGACCTCCGCCCCGCGCCAGCCGTAGATTGACTGGTCGTCATCGCCGACGCAGCAGATATTCTTTTGCCGTTGCGGTTGCGGCGCGGTCGCCCTCGCCCCGCTTGTGGGGAGAGGGTGGGCTGGGACGGGGATTGCGGTCGGAGCGCTGCTCAGCGCCACACTCGACGGGACTCCCTCTCCCCCGGAGGGAAAGGGCTGGGGTGAGGTGGCAAGGGCCTCTCGATTGTTGGTCGCCCCCTCATCCGGCTCGCTTCGTTCGCCGACCTCCCCCTCCTGGGGAGAGGTGAAAAGAGGTTGGGGAGAGGTGAGGGCCGCGCCCGCACTCATCGGCTGCGCAAGGAGCCGCAGCCAGAGATACTGCGCCACGTTCGTGTCCTGGTACTCGTCGACCAGCATGAATTTGAAGCGCTGCTGGTACAGGTGCAGGACGTCCGGGTGCTGCCGGAAGATGCGGATGTTCTCTAAAAGAAGATCGCCGAAGTCGGCGGCGTTGAGCGTTTTGAGCCGCTCCTGGTAGGCGGCGTAGAGTTTCTTGCCCTTGCCGTTTCCGAAGCTTGCTGCTTCCCCGGTCGGCACCTGGTCCGGCCCGAGCCCGCGGTTCTTCCAGCCGTCGAGCAGCATAGCAAAGACGCGCGCCGGCCAGCGCTTCTCGTCGAGCCTCTCGGATTCGAACAGCTGCTTGATCAGCCGGATCTGGTCGTCCACGTCCAAAATCGTGAAATTATTCTTCAGCCCCACCAACTCGGCGTGCCGGCGCAGGATCTTCACGCCGATCGAGTGGAAGGTGCCGAGCCACGGCATGCCTTCGATGATCTGCCCGACCATCTCGCCAACGCGGTCCTTCATCTCGCGCGCGGCCTTGTTGGTGAAAGTGACTGCCAGGATTTCGGAGGGGCGGGCCCGCCCAAGGCTCAAGATGTGCGCGATGCGCGTGGTGAGGACACGGGTCTTTCCGGTGCCAGCGCCAGCCAGGACGAGCACCGGTCCTTCAAGGGTTTCGACGGCTTGCCGCTGTTCCGGGTTGAGTTCGCCGAGATAGACCGCGTCGGCCCTGGCACCTATCGCACGCGCCGCGATCCCCCCCGACCGCGGGTTGGTTTCGATGGGAATGTATTGCTTGGGCTCGGCCATTTCTCTGATTCTTCTCCCAAGGCAAAGATGGCATCCGTGCGAGGCAAATTCGAGGGGCGCTGGCGCCCTTGTCGGCATGTTCCCCCGTCTTTAGCGTGCGGGATCGACACCGGTGGCAACGGGAATCGGGAAACTCAGAGAGAAACGGGAGAGATTCCGTGCGCTTGAAAGGCAAAATCGCTGTGATTACAGGAGCTGGCCGCGGTATCGGCCGCGACATCGCTCTAGCTTACGCCAAAGAAGGCGCCAATGTGATGATCAACGACGTCGACCCGGTGACCGCCGACGCCACCGTCAAGGACACGGCCGCGCTCGGCTCGAGGAGCCTCGCCGTGATCGCCGACGTCGCCAAATCTGCGGATGTGCAGGAGCTGGTCGATATAACGGTTAAGGAACACGGTCGCATCGACATCCTCGTCAACAACGCCATGAAGATCGTGCCCGGCAAGTTGGAGGTACTGCCGGAAGCGGCCTGGGACACCACGATGAACATCGGCCTCAAAGGAGCATTCATGGTGAGCCAAGCCTGTGCAAAGCACATGATTGCGCAGAGGTCCGGCGTAATCGTGAACATCGCCTCGATCGCCGGCTTATTTCCCTACAACTGGGCCGGCGCCTATTCCGTGGTGAAGGCCGGGCTCATAATGCTCACCAAATTGCAGGCGATGGAGTGGGCGCCTTACGGTATCCGCGCCAATGCCATCACACCCGGCTACATCCGCACGCCGGGCACCGAGGCGATGTATGCCGATCCGGAAATCTACGAAGGTCGCCGCAAAGGCGTGCCGATGGGCCGCGTCGGCTCGGGCGAGGACATCGCCGGGCCTGCTGTATTTCTCGCTTGCGACGAGTCGCGCTACACGACCGGCAGCGTGGTCGGCGCCGACGGCGGCCAGGCGGTCGGGTATTTTCTTACCGTGCCGGGGCGTAGATTTTCGGGCGGCCGGATCGACTAAGCTTCGTCGCGCCTCGCCGCATATCGGCGAGCCGTCGCGGCCTCGGCACCGAACAGCAGTGCCATGAACGACCAGAAGCAGATACGCGGTCACCTTGAGCGGTTCATCGTTCATCATCGCTGTTTTGATTTGCCGGTCGAGCGCAGGTAACGAGAACGACGCAGTCCGACACCATGAAGCCGGCCGCGCATCGCAGCGCGTGTATCGTGTTTGAATGATTTCGATGGGTTTGCCGACAATTGCCGCATCGGTCATCGCTGTCTCCCGGCACCGGACAGAAAGGCGCATTGCTGCGTAGTCTTTTGGTAAACCAGCGGGGCAAAACCGCAATAGACCGGGCGGCTCAGTGGCCGCCCGAACCATCTTGTGGTTGCGGCACTAGCGTTGTCGGCCGCAGTGTTCGGTCCTGTTGACATCGCCTCTCGATGATTTCGGACCGATACGGGCGCCTGTTTGTATGCTCAGAAGATAGCTAACTCTTTCGCGGCATCCTGATGCTGCGGCCGGCGGCTTCTGGACGCGGTAGCGCAGTGTGCGCCTTGTTCAGGCGCTCGAGTCTGCGCAACACACTGTAGTGAAACGGCGCCACCTTCTTGGCCGTCATGTCGACACTCAAGGTCATGTTTTCTGAGGTCGCCGATAGCCAACCTTTGGTTGCGTGTCGAAGCTCCTCGAATAAATGGATGCGTTTGGTATCGTAGTCGAGCAGCTGCACGGTGACCCGGACTGGATCCTCTAGCCTGAGCTCGCGCAAATAACGTACATGCGCTTCCACGACCATCGTCGAGTACTTGTGCCGCTCGAGATAACTCGGGCCGAGGCCGACCAACTCGTAGACCTCGTCAACCGCGCGGTCGAACAGCACGTTGTAATAAGCGAGATTGAGGTGGCCGTTGTAGTCGATCCATTGCGGCTCGATGCGCATCACGGAAGATGAGAAAGGCGCGGGTAGGGACTCGCACATATCATATAGTTCCGAGACGTTACGGCCGGGACAAGCCCGGCCATAACGTTGAACGCTAACATGATTTTAGAGCATCAAGCGCTTATCGGATAGACAGCCTTTTCGCCGCTGAGCACGCGCGCCACATCGGCGGCGCACTTGGTTTGCAATTCGTTTAACGCTTCGATCGAATAGAAACCGGTATGGGGAGACAGGATAACATTGTCGCGCCCGAGCAGCGGCGAGTCCTTCGGCAGCGGTTCGGCCGCTACGACGTCAAGGCCTGCGGCGCCGACCTGACCGCTGTCGAGGGCGGCGATCAGAGCTGTCTCGTCGATCAGCGGCCCGCGCGCCGTGTTTACGATGTAGACACCCTTTTTCATCTTGGCGAAGGCGGCGGCGTTCAACGTGCCGCGCGTGGCCGGCAGCAATGGCGCGTGCACGGAAATGTAATCCGAGTTCTTCATTAGCGTATCGAAGTCGACACCCTCGACGTTGAGTGCCTTGAACTGATCCGGTTTGACGTAAGGGTCATAGGCGATGACCTTCAGGCCGAAGGCCCGCGCTTTGGGCGCAACAAGGCGCGGGATGTGGCCGAAGCCGAGCAGGCCGAGCACCGTGCCTTCGAGCCGGCGAATCGGCACCACCGCGGGCATTTCCCAGCGGCCGCTTTGTACCAACTTGTTGGAGAACGGAATCTTGCGGATCAGCGCCAGCAACATCGCCATCGCGTGGTCGCTGACCTCGCGGATGCAGTAGTCGGGTACGTAGTTGACGAGGATACCTTTCTCCTTGGCGGCGACCAAATCGATGTTGTCGACGCCGAGGCCGAAGCGACCGATCGCCTTGCACTTGGTGAGCTGGTTTATGATGTCACGGGTGATCTTGGCGTAGGTCACCAGGATAGCGTCGGCGTCCTTGGCTACCGCCAGGATATCGTCGGCATTGACGCTTTTCGACATACGGAACGTTGGATTGAGTTTTGCCAGCGCCGCCTTGGCGGGATCGAGCGACGGAAAAACGCTGTCGGCGACAGCAATAACTGAACCGGCCATAACGAACTCCGAGTTCGCGTATAACACCAAAAATATATCGTTGGCCGGGCCGGGCAAATTGATACGTATCAACGACTTGGCCATATTAACCAAAAATTAACGATGGATGCCGCCGCGAGCGCCCCTTGGCTATGCTGAGGAAAAGCTAGGGAGCTGTCATGCTTGGCAAAGTTGCACGAGCAGCATACGTGATTACCGTCGCGATGATGATCGCGGCGTATGCGATGTCGGCCGGCAAGAGCCACTCGGTCGAGCCGAATGACGACCAGGGCGTCGTCTATTGGTATTGCTGAACGACCGGGCGCTTCGGCGCGAGCCTATCGCGCCTTGCGCGCGCTTGACCTCGACTGGTATCCCCGCCACGTTCACCATTCGATGGTGGGAGTAGAAACTACGTCAACTAATGCGAAGCCAGTGCGGTCGCGCGATCTGGCGGCCATCGTTGCGGCCGTCAGCGCGCTGACGGCGGCATTTGGCAATCGCGTCGTCACGTCGCAGTCGATACGCGAGCAACACGGCAACACGCTCACCTGGGTGCCCAATCAGCCGCCCGACGCGGTGGTATTTCCGCAAACGACGCAGGACGTGCAGCAGATCGTGCGCATCTGCGCGGCGAACGACGCGCCAGTGATCGGCTTTGGCACCGGCACCTCGCTCGAGGGTCACGTCAATGCGCCGTTCGGCGGCGTCTCGGTCGATTTTCGCGACATGAACAAGGTGCTGGCCGTGCACGCCGAGGACCTTGATTGCGTGATCGAGCCCGGCATCACCCGCAAGGCGCTAAACGAGCACCTGCGCGATCAGGGCCTGTTCTTTCCGATCGACCCCGGCGCCGATGCCTCGCTCGGCGGCATGGCAGCGACGCGCTGCTCTGGCACCAATGCGGTTCGCTACGGCACCATGAAGGACAATGTGCTGGCGATGAAGGTCGTGCTTGCCAACGGGGAGCTAATGACGACATCCCGTCGGGCCAAGAAAACATCCTCCGGTTACGATCTCACGCGGTTGATCGTCGGCTCGGAGGGTACACTCGGTCTCATCACCGAGCTCACACTCAAGCTTGCGGGAATTCCGGAAGCCATCGCCTCCGGAATCTGTCCCTTTCCGACCGTCGATAGCGCCTGCAAGGCCGCCATTCTCACGATCCAGTCAGGTATTCCGATCGCGCGTGTCGAACTGCTCGATGCGCTGCAGATTAAGGCGGTCAATGCCTATTCCAAGCTCACGCTGCCGGAAGTACCGACCCTGCTCGTCGAATTTCACGGCAGCGATGGGAGTGTTGCCGAGCAATCCGAACGCTTCGGCGAAATCATCAAGGAGTTCGGCGGCGGGCCATTCGATTGGGCGACCAAACCCGAGGATCGTACACGGCTCTGGCAGGCGCGCCACGACGGTTACTGGGCTGCACGTCATCTGCGGCCGGGCGCGTCCGCTTTTGCGACCGATGTTTGTGTACCGATTTCGCGGCTCGCTGAATGCGTCACCGCCAGCCAGCGCGCCATCGCCGAGCTCAACCTGGTGGCGCCAATTCTCGGCCACGTCGGAGACGGCAATTTCCATTTGGCGCTGCTGGTCGACATGAACGATGCCGACGAGGTCAAGCGCGCCGGCATTCTGATGGAGCGACTGGTCGAGTTGGCGCTGTTCATGGACGGGACCTGCACCGGCGAGCACGGTGTCGGCCAAGGCAAGATGAAATATCTGCAAGCCGAATACGGCGCGCCCGCCCTATCTGCCATGGCGGCGATTAAGAGGGCGCTCGACCCACAGAACATCATGAATCCGGGCAAGATCGTCGCGCTAAGTTGAGCGCAGACCACAGATTTGCCGCCAAGAAAAAGCAGAAATAGCGTAGATACCGCCGATTCTCGGACTTACGCGAACGGCGCTGGAGCTAGCGTTGCAGACAACTCTGCTCGGACTGGCGATCGCGATCATCCTAGCGCTGATAACGGCGCTTGTCGGTCCGCTGGTGATCGACTGGGGCGGCCATCGTTCGCTGTTCGAGGCCGAGGCAAGTCGTTTGATCGGCCTTGACGTGCGCGTCAACGGCGATATCGAAGTGCGCCTGTTGCCGTCGCCGCAACTCACGCTGCACGACATCGAAATCGGCAGCAATAGTGAGAACAGGGTGCGCGCCCGCGCGCTCGGCTTCGAATTCGCGCTCGGCCCGCTGATGCGCGGCCAGTGGCGTGCCTCCGACGTGCATGTGGTGGGGCCTGAGCTGATGCTTGGCCTCGACGTGTCGGGCCATGTGATGGCGCCCAACCTGGCGATGAAATTCAGCCCCGATAACCTATCGATCGACCGCCTAAGCGTTGAAGACGGGAAGATCACGCTGACCGACTTCGCCAACGGCGGCCGCACCACGCTCGAGCGGCTACGGTTCAATGGCGAGGCGCGCTCGCTGTTGGGCCCGGTCCAGGGCGAAGGCTCCGCCACGGTAGGCGGCGAGCTCTATCCGTTCCACATCGCCGCGGGTCGCTACAGCGACGAGGGCAATCTGAAGCTACATCTCAATATCGATCCGGTCAGCCGTCCCTTGAGCATCGAGGCCGAGGGCGTGCTGGCGCTTGCCGGCGGGACGCCGAAATTCGATGGCACTTTGAGTTTGGCGAGACCGGTCGGCATCGCTTCGCGCAGCACCTCGGAATTGACGCAGCCCTGGCGGGTGAGCGGCAAGATTAGGGCCAGCGCAGCCTCGGCGCTGATGGAGCAGTTGGAATTTCTGTATGGATCGGAGGAGCAAGGGTTCAAGCTCACTGGTGTCGCTGAATTCAAGTTCGGCTGGCAGCCGCGCTTCTACGGCGTGCTGTCAGGGCGGCAGATTGATCTCGATCGCGCGCTCGCCAGCGATGATGGCAGCCGCCCGGCCCCGGCCGCCGCGATCCGGCAGATCGCAACCGCGGCCGGGCGCGCATCACGGCCCGCCATCCCGATCCAGATTGGCGTGGGCATCGATCAGGTGGTACTCGGCGGTAAAAACATTGCGAATGTGCGCGGCGACATCAGCACCGATGTCAAGGGATGGAATCTCGACCGCTTCGAATTTCGCGCGCCTGGTTTCACGCAAGTGCGCTTGAGCGGCCATCTCGTCGTCGGCGGCGATGGCGTCAGCTTTACCGGACCTGCGGAGGTCGATGCCGGCGACTCTAAGCTACTGGCGGCCTGGCTTGAGGGCCGTGCGGATGCGCCGGCAGGAGAGGTGCGGCCGCTCAATCTGCGCGGGGACGTCGTGCTCGGCAGCGACCGGGTTGCCGTCGAGCGCCTCGAAGCCAGGTTCGACCGCAAGACCGTCACCGGACGCCTCGCCTATATATTCGCGTCCGGCGATCGCCGGGCCCGGCTCGATGCAGCGCTAGACGCGCCTGAGCTCGACATCGACGCCGCGCTAGGCTTTGGCAACGCACTACTCGCCGGCTCAAACATCGAGCGGCCACGCGATATGACCATCGCCGCCAATATCGGTCGCGCAACCATCGCCGGTCTGACTGCACGCAACAGCAGCGTGCGGATGGAGATCGACGCCGGCGGTTTTCGGATCGACCGGCTTTCGATCGCAGATCTTGGCGGCGCCGCCTTTTCAGCCAGCGGCCGCTTAGCCACCGCGGCGCCGTCACTGCAAGGCAATATCAGCGTCGATCTCTATGCGCCAGACATTGCGCCAGTCATCAGTCTGCTCGCACGGTTTGCGACGCAGACGGCGCAGGTGTTGAGCGCTTCAGCGCTGGCGCCCGCTAAATTGCACGCCCAATTCAGTGTCGATGGTGCGAAGGAAGCGACCATCGCCAAGCTCGCTGTCGATGGCAATCTCGGCAAGGTGCACGTCGAGCTGAAAGGACAATCCAATGTTGATCCGGTCGCGCTCACTGTCGGAGATTTGCACCTCGACGGTAAATTGGAGGCGACCGACGGCAAAGCCTTGGTTGCCGTGCTCGGCCTCGACCGGGTCTTCGCCGTAAGCGTGGGTCCGGGCACCTTTACGTTCAAGGCTAACGGACCGGCGCGTCGCGAATGGCGTGTCGAGGGCAGACTGATAGCCGGCGGACTCGACGCCAGCCTCAACGGCAACACCCAGGTCTTTAGCGATAATCCGTCGGCCACGCTGCGCGCCAACATCGCTCGCGCCGACATTGCGCCGTTGCGCGGCGCGGGCCGCGGCGATACCTCGCTTCCGATCAGCTGTGCGACTAACGTCGCTCTTACCGGCGAAAGGCTGACGCTGAATGACATCAATTGCACCGTCGCCGGCGGAAGCTTGCGTGGCAAGCTAGGACTCACGTTCTCATCGCCGCGCCGGGTGCAAGGCGACATCGATGCCGACAGCATCGATGCCGCGGGGTTGCTTGCAGCCGCCATCGGCGTGCCGGCGCCCGCAAGCAGCGGTCATGCGGGGTGGACCTGGTCCAACGAGCCGTTCAATGCCGGCATTTTCGGAGATTATGCCGGACAGATCGTGCTGAAGGCACGGCGCGTCGAACTGCTGCCAAAACTGCCGGCGCGGGATTTCCGCGCGACCTTACGCTTCGGCAAACAAGAATTTGCCTTCGATGATGCCTCCGGCACCGTTGGCGGCGGGCGGCTCGTCGGCAATCTCTCTTTCTGGTCTGCCGAAGAAGGGCTGAAAACCAACGCGAAGATTTCACTCAGTGGGGCAGACGCTGCCAGTGTGCTGTCTTATGGCGGACACCCGCCGGTCTCCGGCACAGTTGCCATCACGGCGGAGGCCAAGGGCAAAGGCTTGAGTCCGATTGCACTAATCAGCTCCTTGCAGGGATCCGGGACGATTGCGCTCAACGACGCGCAATTCGCCGGGCTCGATCCGCGTACCTTTGATGTGGTTTCGAGTGCGGTTGACCAAGGAATGCCGATTGACCTCGCTCGCGTTTCTGACGCCGTTGGCAAGGCGATGGCGAGCGCGAGCTTGGCCATCAAGCATGCCGAAGGAATGATCGCAATCAGCGCGGGGCAAATCCGCTTGAACCAGATTTCCGCCGAAGGCAAGGACGGCGCGCTGTCGCTCGCCGGCAATCTCGATCTCACCGAGGGCTCGATTGATGCGCGGCTGGTGCTGTCCGGATCGAGTAGCGCTGCCAGCGCGCGACCGAGCATTTATGTGACGTTGAAGGGGCCGGTCGTGTCACCGACGCGCAGTATCGACGTATCGGCGCTGACCGGCTGGCTAACGCTAAGGGCGATCGAGAATCAAGCGAAGCAGATCTGGGAAATCGAACGCCGGCAGCCGAAATCGGATGCAACGCCGCCCAAGAGCGAATCCGCTCCGGCTCTGCCGCCGCCAGTTGATGTGAGGCGGTTGCCCGAGCCGGGACGCACGGTGCCGCCTGAAGCTTCAGTCCGCCCGCAGAATTGACGTGGCGCGGGGAGTCCCGCCGGTTTCCCGCGCTGATCCGCGCGGCTCCTCAGCGAGCTGGCTGCGATAGTGATCGAGGACGAAAAGGCGGACAGCGGAAGACAGGTTGCCTTGCCGACGGTCGGTGTCGATTGAAGCCACTAGGTCCGACAGCGTCATTGACCGGCTGCCGGCGATTTCCTTCAGGCTTCTCCAGAAAGCGTCTTCCAGGCTGACACTCGTCTTGTGGCCTGCAATGACGATCGAGCGCTTGACAACCGGAGATTTCATCGGTGGTCTCCCTTGTCGATCCGGTGCGCATCAAGATTGCGGTTGGCTCTCTCCGCCTGCGCGGCAGTGAACGCGCGCTGATGCTTGGGCCGCCCGTGCGCGAGACGATTGGCATCGGCATGCGCTTCGTCTTGCCGTCGTTTGGCGCGCTTTCGCGCCGTCCGAAGATTGATCAGTTCCGCCATTTTTTCATTTCTCAGCGCTACCGGAATACATCGCTTCCCAGGCCTCACTTGCCCGTCCGGATCCGCGGGAGGGTGCTGTTTCCGTATCGTGGCAGACCAATCTCAATAGCTTCGCCAGACGAGACTTCAACACACGGTTAGTTGATTGCAACAAGTCAAAGCTCCTTGTATTGGCGAATACATGAAGTATAGTACGGTATAATTACAGGAACGAAATGTATGACATCAGGTGCGTTCAGCGCTTGTAAAGGATTACTGCCGAACAGCAGGAAGATTTATAGGCCGCAAGCCTTGCACATTTTATGAGCATATGAAAATTGGCAACGCAATTCAGTAAAATACTAACGCCCGGCGCCGATCGAACGACCCCAGACCTCGATTTACTTCCGCGGCCGCGCTTTTGATCAGGCCGACTCCGCGGATGAGGGTGGGCGGCGGCCGATACGGAAATTTTGCAGCGAGCGCTCAGTCTGCGCGCCCCAAAGTCTGCCCGCGGAGATTTCCTGCGATCCGAAGGCGTCGCTTTCCGTGCGGGTTTCTTGCCTGGCTTGGCCAAGCCCGAACGGTAAGCGGCAGAGGGAAGCGGCGTACCTGCGTTTATTTCTTCTTGCGGAAGCGGTCCAGACGGACCACTTCGCCGCCGCCAGTGCCCGGCCCTTTCCCCGGTTCGGGCGGCTTGGCCGCAGTCGGCGGTGAGGCCGGAACCGAGGGCGGCTGGCTTGAAATTGGGGCGGGCGGCATGATGCGTTTCTTTTTCGAGGACCTTTCCGGTGCATTGGCCGGTGCCTGGCGCTCCTGGCTTTCGCTAACTTCCTCGAACTGCAACCCGAATTGCACCGACGGATCGAAGAAGCCGTTGATCGCCTCAAACGGGATGACAAGCGTTTCCGGAATGCCGCCAAACGACAGGCCGACCTCGAAGCTGCGCTCGTTCACGGCCAGATCCCAGAACTGGTGCTGCAGGATGATGGTCATCTGCTCGGGATATTGCGTCCGCAGCCGTTCCGACAGGTGCACGCCCTCGACCTGCGTGTCGAACGAAATGTAGAAATGATGATCGCCGGGCAAGCCCTTCTTCTTGGCGACCTCGGCGAGGACGTCGCGCACCACGCCACGCAGCGCCTGCTGACTTAGGAGATCGTAGCGGAAATGGTCGGTCATACCGGCAGCATCTAGGTCGAGATTCGCTGAATGCTAGCGCGGCGCCAGCGTTCCGCGCTACGGGGTCTTCGCCGGCCCACCACAATCAGGGCTCGGACGAAAGTGGAGGCTTCTGTTGCCAGGTGCCTCCGGACCCCGCCTGGCGGAGCTAACCCGCTAGGACTTTAGATCGGTCTTTCGGACTGCTTACGCAGCCAGAGCAACCGGAGCATAGTTGTCGTTGGCAACTATGAATTTGGCCCGATAACGCCGGTGCCATGCCGAGCGAAAGTCTGCCCTTTATGCCCTCGTCGATCCTATTTCGCCCCCGCCGGTGTCGCCCCGCGCGCGGCGGAGCCTCGTATATCGAGCGACACCGGTGGAGGCGCCGGGTACTGCCCCCGGGTCCGATGGGTTTATTACGACATCCGTTTATCGCCATAGCCGGATCGCTCCGGCACCCCTGAATATAGCGGTCAAAGGTTGACGAAAAAAGAGCGGGCGGCGGCTTTTTTGGAATTAGGTCGCCGTAGCGTTACGCTTATTCTTCCAATTCCAGGCCGAGCAGGAGATAGCTGAACGACTTGCCGTGTGAGTCGAGGTTAAGCGAGCGATTGACGCCGCCCTCCAGAGCATCATTCATCACGAAATTGAGGCCGCAGAGGTGCGGCAGCTCGTAACGCGTGACCTGGCCCCGGATGAGAAGTGGGAAGGTCTGCTTGATGCGCTCAGGCGTAAGCGTGCACTTGAGCAATTCGTAATTGGCCGGGTCGTAGGCCCACACATTGATATTGGAGGTGTTGCCCTTGTCGCCGGAGCGCGCGTGCGCGATGTCGCGCACGATCCGGCGGATGTTGGACCGCTGCGCGTTCATGCCACCATCACCTCGAGGGTCGGTTTAACCTGCTCACGCAGGATCAGCACCGATTTGGTCATGACACAAGGGGCAATGACGCCGCGGTAGCCGCCTCCGCCGGCCGGGCCGCAGCAAAGTAGCGACTCGACTTCCCACAACATCAGCTCGGCGTCTTCCTTCTGGCGCGAGCGCAGCGCCACGTGCAGCCGCACATCCTTTGCTTCCGTGGCATGGACGCCGGCTGTTGCGAACAGGGATGAGACGCCGATCAGATCGACGCGGATGTCGTTCTTGACGCCGTGCACCCGCGCCATGCGATCACGGACGATCTCGGCCGCCAGTTGAGCGCGCTCCTGCGCGCCCGGGCCGGCGTAGCTCAGGCCAGCTTCGCCCTGGAAGCCGCCGTCAAAGCCGACTGTCACCTTCAGCATTTCCGGTCGCGAGCTGCCGCTCGCCCTTGACACCTTGACGCGATCGGGGCCAACCGCGGCGACTTCGACGCGGCTGAAATCGGCAGTCACGTCGGGCGTTAGGTATCGCGACGGGTCGTGCACCTCGTAGAGCAGTTGCTCCTTCACCGTGGCCGGAGTCACACACCCGCCGGTGCCCGGCAGCTTGGTGATGACCGCACTACCGTCGTCATGCACTTCAGCGATTGGATAGCCGCAGTCGGCGAGCTTTTCGACGTCCTTGACGCCCGGGTCGGCGAAGTAACCGCCGGTCACCTGCATGCCGCATTCCATCAGGTGCCCAACCAATGTGCCGGCGCCAAGGTGTGGCATGTCGCTAGCTCTCCAACTGAAACAGTGCGCGAGCGGCGCGAGGAACATCGAGGGGTCCGCCAGGCGACCGCCGATGATAACGTCGGCTTTGGCCCCCAATGCCGGGATTATGGCGTCGATGCCGAGATAGGCGTTCATGCCGACAACCGGCAGGTCCACGTCAGCGAGCATGCCGGGCTCGTCCATGAACGGGGCGTCCCTCGGCACCAATGTCGAGACGTCGTCGCCTTCGATGCAAGCGACCTTAAGCCCTTTCAGGCCGAGCTCGCGCGCAACGTCCAGGGTGCGCGCAGCGGCGGCGCGTGGATTGGCGGCGCCCATGTTGGTGATCATCATTGTGCCTGCTTTGCGGCAGGCGGGCAGCAGTGCGCGCATGCGCCGCTCCAACAGTGAATTGTAGCCGCGTTGGGGATCGGCCATACGGTCGCGGTGGCCAAAGGCCACCGTGCGCTCGCCTAGACATTCGAGCACAATAGCGTTGAGCGTGCCGCGCTCAACAAGATCGACGGCGGGGTCCAGCCGGTCGGAGGAGAAGCCCGCGCCAGTGCCGATGCGGAAAATCGCCAAAACTCAGTCGCCCTTTCCGCTACTCTCGGGGAAGAACAGATCCCCGACCGCTTTCGGCGCGTTTTTGATCGAGCCGATCTTGGCCATGAACTGCGCCGTCGCAAATACCTTCTGCGGCACTAGCGTGAAGGCGTAGTTCCTGTCGCTAATCATGACCACGATTTCAGCTGCTGTCGTCTTCGTGTCGTGCGCGACCTCGCGATAAAGCTCCGCGGCGGCGTGCTTGTCCCTGTTGACGATGTCGATTGCTTCGCTGAGCGCTTCGAAGGTTGCCTTATAGGCTTTCGGATTTTCCTCGCGGAACCTCGTGCTCGTCGTCAGCACCAGCGCGGTCGCCGGTCCGCCGAGGATTTCGTAGCTAGTCGTGATCAGGTGCGCGCCCGGCAACTTGATTTCCTGTTCATAGAACGGCGATGTTGAAAAATGCGCGTTCACGCCAGCGGTGTTGTTGATGAACGCCAGCGTTGCATCCGGGTGCGACAGCGACACCGTCAGGGGATCGAGCTTGGTGAAGTTTTCTTGGCCGAAGGCTTTCGCTGCCGCCATCTGCAGCATGATCGCCTGTGTCGAGATCTTCACGGAAGGGACCGCGATCTTGTCCTTGTCGGTGAAGTCCTTGATGGTTTTGACCTCCGGATTGCGCGTAACCAGATACAGCGGATAGGTCGTCAGAGCGGAAACGCCTTTGATTTGGCCGTGAGTTTTGTCCCAGAGCGTGATTAGAGACGGGGCGCCTTGCGCCGCAAAGTGGATCGCACCCGAGATCAGGCCATCATTCATCACGCTCGGGCCGGCCACCTTGGTCCATTTCACGGTGATGCCGGAGAAGCCGAGTTGCTTGGCGCGCTTTTCGACCAATCCCTGCTTCTCCATCACTATGAGCGGCAGGAAGCTGACGCCGTACTGTTGTGCGATGGTGATTTCGCTCACCTCGGCGCGCACGCCGGCTGCGGTAATGGTCGCCAGCACGGCGGCAATCAAGGCCTTATGGAGTACCATGGTTTCCTCCCGCGTTTTGTTTTTGTTTGATGAGAGGGTAGGGGCGGCGCATTATTTCAAGAATTGAATTTTTTGTATATCACTTATAGCGTACATTTATAAGTTTAAGCCGGCCGTAGGTCCGTAGCTTCATCGCCATTGAACTCGGCGTAGCGCTTCTGCCTTCGACTGCGATCGAAGCGCAGCCATCGGATCGCCTGCGTTCCCGACCGATCGTGGGGCGCGCTCAATTCTGATTGTTGCGCACGGTCAGCACCGCGGCATCGGTTTCCGGGTTGGAGCCGTCGTCGGGGCCGGTTTGGCTACGTTTTTCATGCTGGAGCCGCATAGAAAAATACATGTTCTCAACAAATATTGTTAGAAGCGCAAATTGACACCGCTCGGCATGGCAACTTGCAGGATGTTTTCGTAGTCCGGACAGGTGTTGATAGCGCGCATTGGCCGTTGCCTAACGGTGTAAACTTCCGGATCTTCCGACTCACCCACGAACGGAAACACGATGCGCCAATATCTCGACCTGATGGAGCACATCCTCGCGAACGGCGTGGAGAAGCGCGACCGCACCGGCACGGGCACGCTGTCGGTATTCGGCTATCAGATGCGTTGCGATCTCAATGACGGCTTCCCGCTGCTCACCACAAAGAAGCTGCACCTAAAGTCGATCGTGCACGAGCTGCTGTGGTTCCTCGCTGGCGACACCAACATCAAATATCTGAAAGATCACGGGGTGCGCATCTGGGATGAGTGGGCCGACCAGCGTGGCAACCTCGGTCCGGTCTACGGCCACCAGTGGCGTTCCTGGCCTGCGCAGGACGGCAAGACCATCGACCAGATCGCCAACGTGATCGCCTTGATCCGGCGCAATCCGGACTCGAGGCGGATGATCGTCTCTGCCTGGAATCCGGCCGACGTCGATAAGATGGCGCTGCCGCCTTGCCATTGCCTGTTCCAGTTCTATGTCGCCAACGGACGGCTGTCCTGCCAGCTCTACCAACGCTCGGCTGACGTATTTCTCGGAGTGCCGTTCAACATCGCCTCCTATGCGCTGCTTACCATGATGGTAGCGCAGGTTACCGGCTATCAACCCGGGGAGTTCGTGCACACCTTCGGCGACGCGCATCTTTACGTGAATCATATCGAGCAAGCGCGGCTGCAATTATCGCGCGCGCCGCGACCGCTGCCGGAAATGCGCATCAATCCGGAGGCAAACGAGATCTTCGGCTTCCGTTATGAGGACTTCACGATCCAGAACTACGATCCGCATCCGCACATCAAGGCCGAGGTGGCGGTGTGAGCCTTTTGATCCGCGCGGCGGCGCCTGCGGATTGCGTGCTGATCTTCTCGTTGGTGCGCGAATTGGCCGACTATGAAAAAGTGACGCACCAAATGGAGGCTACCGTAGAGCAAATATCCGCCGCCCTGTTTGCGCGCGAGCCAAGGCTTTATTGCGACATCGCCGAATGGAACGGTAAGCCCGCTGGCTTTGCCATCTGGTTTCTCAACTTCTCCACATTCCGCGGCCACCATGGAATCTACGTTGAGGACCTGTTCGTACGGCCGGCTTTCCGCAGACGCGGCATCGGCAAGGCGCTGATGGCGCGGCTCGCCGCGCGTTGCGTCAAGGAAGGTTGGGCGCGCTTCGAATGGGCGCTACTCGACTGGAACGCGCCATCGATCGCGTTCTAGAAATCGATCGGTGCCGATGTCATGGACAAGTGGCGGATT